>Ga0209347_1000148_pt1 | contig 199244 bp, 180 predicted proteins | sample AutmiccommuBRH23_FD_187382 | JGI IMG/M metagenome (GOLD analysis project Ga0209347, IMG submission 187382) | Deep subsurface microbial communities from Mt. Terri, Switzerland - Autotrophic microbial communities BRH/23 (SPAdes) (version 2) | ecosystem: Environmental > Aquatic > Deep subsurface... | reverse complement strand
TCGCACCTACGGCGGCGAGCCGAAGTGGCTTCGGGCGCGCGCGCCGTGTGGACACGGGTCCGGCGCGACCCGTAAGATGACCGAACAAGGCTGGTGACGCCCCGACAGGGGCGTCTACAGGAGGCGGACTGGCGTGACAGCGAAGCGCGAAGGCGAAGCGGGCACCATCGTCGTGGTGGAAGACGACCCCTCCATCTCGGAGCTCCTCGAGTTGTACCTGGATCGGGAGGGGTATGTCGTCGTGCCCACCGGCATGGCGGAGGGCGCGGTCGATCTGGTGAAGGAACACGTTCCCGTGCTCGTCATCCTTGATCTGATGCTCCCGGACGGCTCGGGGCTCAAAGTGCTGAAGGAAATCCGGGGCGGGTCGTCAGTGCCGGTGATCGTGCTCACCGCCAAGGACACCGATCAGGACAAGATCCTGGGGCTGGAACTCGGCGCCGACGATTACATGACCAAGCCCTTCAACCCCGGCGAGTTGATGGCCAGGGTGCGGGCGGTGCTGCGCCGGGCGGCGCCGAGCGGGGAGCCGTCCGTGCAGGCGTTGGGCGGCGTCGAACTCCTCCCCGAAGAGCGCGTGGTCCGCGTTGACGGAGCCCGTGTGGACCTCACGCCGCGGGAGTTCGACCTTCTCCACTACCTCTTGGTGAACCGCGGCATCGCGCTTTCGCGCGAGCGCCTGCTCGAGGAGGTGTGGGGGTACACGTTCTACGGCGATGCCCGGACGGTGGACGTGCACATACGTCAAGTCCGGAAGAAACTGGGGCGCTGGGCCGTGGCGATCCAGACCGTCTGGGGGCTCGGCTACCGCGCCGACTCGGCCGTCGAGCCCGACGATGCCGCCGAATCCAGCGCCGAGACCGAGTCGCCGTGACGGCGAACGGCGCCAACGAAGCGGCGATCGGACCGGCTTCTGCGGGTGGCTCTATCCGGCTGCGTCTCACCCTGGGGCTGGTGGGCGTCTCCGTTCTCACCCTGGTGGCCGTCGGCCTGCTCTTCTACGGCTTCATCGGGAACTACGTGCTCCAGCAGAAGCAGGAGGCGATGCTGGGCCACGCGGTGGAGGTGACCAACCAGGTGGAGAACCTGTTCGCCCTCGACTCGCTCGGCACCATGGGGATGTCCCGAGCCCTGGGCACCCTGCTCCGCATCGACATGCAGGTGCTCCCGCAGGGCGCGGGGATCACCATCTTCGCCGGTACTCGGGTGCTCGCCGCCTCCGGCCCCCCGCGGACACAGGGCCCATTGGCCGCTCTGCTCCTACCCGAAGCCCAGAAACTGACCGCCGAGGGACCCGCCGCCACCACTCTGCGCCTCGAGGGCGACCAGCGACTGGTGGTGGCGTCTGCGCCGGTGGACCTGGGTACCCTGGGCGACGGTCTCGTGGTGGTCTCCCTGCCCACGACGGACGCCGTCGCCGAGCGAGCGGGGCTCTTCCGCATCCTGCTGGTGTCCGCCCTCGTGGGCGTGGGTCTCGCGCTGGTGGTGGGGTTGGCGTTGGGCAACTGGCTCACGCGGCCGCTCAAACGCCTCTCCCGAGCAGCCGGCACCATGGCCTCCGGCTCCTACGCGGAGCCCATCACCGGCTCCTACCCCACGGAGGTCTTCGAGCTGGCCTCGAGTCTGGAGGAGATGCGGAGGGAAGTGCGCCATAGCGACGAATCTCTGCGCGGTTTCGTGGCCTCTGCCGCCCACGAATTGCGCACGCCGCTCACGTCGATCCAGGGCTTCTCTCAAGCCCTATTGGACGGCACCGCCGACACCCCGGAGCAGCGCCGACGCTCCGCGGCCGCTGTGTTCCGGGAATCGAGCCGCCTGCGCCGCCTGGTGGAGGCCCTCCTCACGCTCTCGCGCTTCGATTCGCGGGAGTTCCGCCCGGCCGCGGTGCGGGTGGACGCGCGCGTTCTGGTGTTCGAGGAGGTGGATCGGCTGGCCGAGGCCGGGCTCGTCGAGCCCGAGCGTGTACAGGTGGGTCCGGAGGAGGCGCCCGTTCACCTGGTGACGGACCCCGATATGCTCCGCCAGGTGGTTGCCAATCTGCTCCGTAACGCCGCGCAGTACGGAGGGTCGGACCCCATCGCGGTGCGCCTGCACGCCGGCGACGGCTCCGTGCGATTGGACGTGCAGAACGGCGGTGAGCCCCTGGCCCCCGAGGAGCGCGACCGGGTCTTCGCGCGCTTCTTCCGCGGTCGCTCCGGTGTGCGGCAGGAGGGCTTCGGCCTCGGGCTCCCGTTGGTGCGCGAGATATGCGAGGTGCTGGGTGGCACCGTGGAGCTGCTCGACTCCGGCGAAGGCACCACCTTCCGCGTGACCCTACCGCTGAGTACGAGCGACAGTCCGGAGTCGGCTGCGGAGTAGCGAGGGGGGTGCGACGATGAGAACCGCTCGCGGCGGCACTACCAGCGCCCTCTTGCTGGCCGGTGACGACCTCGTTCAGGCCCGAGTCGTCGACCCCGTGCGGATTATCGATCCGCCTCCTCCGCTCGAGCCTCTCTCCGATTTCCGAACGCACGTGCGCCGGGCCCTCGCGGCCCCGCTCGGCATGCCGCCGCTGCGCTGTCTGGCGGGAAGGGGGGCTCGGGTCACCGTGGCCTTCGACGATCCCTGTGTTCTGCTGCCTCCTCCTCTCAGAGATCCTCGGCCGGTCGTGCTGGAAGAGGTTGTCGACGTACTCACCACTGCCGGCGTGCGCGATCGGGACATCACCCTGGTGTGTGCCAACGGTCTGCACCGGCGATGGCGGAGGCGGGAACTCCTGCCCCTTGTGGGCCGCCGACTCATGCGCCGCTTCGGCGATCGGATCTTCTGCCACGACGCCGAAGACCCGGAGGCGAACGTCTCGCTGGGCGCCACGGAGAGCGGGCTGACCGTGGAGGTCGGCCGCCATGTGGCCGACGCCGATCTCGTCGTATATGTGGGCGTGCCCTGGACGGATATGAACGGCGGCCACAAGTCCATCGCCTGCGGCCTCTCCACGTACCGCTGCATCGCCCAGCATCACCGGTCCCCGGTGCAGGCGGCGAGCCCGCTCATGAGCCCCGGCCGGTCGGCCATGCACCGGAGTCTGCGGGAGATCGGAGGGCGGATCGGCGCCCACGTGCCGGTGTTCCAGGTGGAGACGGTCATGGACAACCGGGTGTGGGCCGGGCCCCTGCGACCACTCGACCTCAAGAGGCGGACTCCGTTCCCGGGGATGACCACGGCGCGGAAGCTCCCGGCCCCGGCGCGGGAAGTCGTGCGCCGCGCCATGCGCGGCTTCTACCGCCCGGCGGGCGTGTGGGCCGGCGCCGTGGAGCCCGTCCACGAGGCCGCCCTCGTCCGCTTGGCGGGAAACCGGAGGGCTGTGGAGACCCAGGGGGATATCCTCCTGATGGGCGTGCCGCACATGAGCCCCTACGCCGTGCACGCTGGCATGAACCCGCTGCTCGCGGCCAACCTGGGGCTCGGGTACTCCTTCCAGTTCGGCCGGGGGGAACCCCTCGTGCGGAGGGGCGGCATCGCCATACTCGTCACCCCGTGCGAACCCGGGTTCGACATGGTGCACCATCCGTCGTACGAACGCTTCTGGCGGGAAGTACTCCCCGTTACCCGAGATCCCCTGCGCATGGAGGCCGAGTTCGAACTGCGGTTCGCCGCCGATCCGGCATTGGTGGACGCCTACCGCCACGGGTGGGCGTATCACCCGGCCCACCCCTTCTTCGCCTGGTACTGGATGGCACGGGCCCTGAGTCACCTCCGCGGGGTGATCGTGGCGGGCGCGCGGGACGCCGTCGCGGTGGAGCGCATGGGGTTCGTCTCCGAACCGTCTATCGCGGCGGCGGTGGAACGGGCGCGCGGGGAACTGGGGGCGCGTGCCGAGGTGATCGTACAGTCGGTGCCGCCCGTATTCACCGTGGACGTTCGCAGGTGAGGCGCTCGACCGGCCGCGCCCGGGGTTGTCCTTGGCCGTACGCGGGTTTACAGTGTCACGGTAGCCGACGGGAGCGTCGTTCGACTCGACGAGTCTCGCCCATTCACGGGGGCGCTTATTCCGCCCGAGTCGCCCCACGACGGGAGTAGATCAGTGCGGATCAGCTTCATCGAACCGGCACCGCCCGGGTTCCATATTTACAGCTTCGTGAAGCAGGTGAGACTGGGTCTTCCCCTTCTGGCCACCATGCTGCGGGAGCGCGGCCACGATGTGAGCGTGCACGTGGAGACGCTCGGTGAGTTGGATTGGGATCGCATATTGAGCTCCGAGCTCGTGGGCGTCTCCACCGTCACCTCCACCGCGATGAAGGCCTACAGCTATGCGGAGCGGGCACGGGAGGCGGGCATCCCCGTCGTGATGGGCGGTCCGCACGTGAGCTTCGAGGCCGACGAGGCCCTGGAGTTCGCCGACTACGTGGTGCGAGGCGAGGGAGAGCGCGCCATCTTCGAGGTGGTGGAGGTCGTTCGGGGAGAGCGCGAGCCGGAGAACGTGCTGGGTCTCTCGTGGGTGGACGCCTCCGGTACTCACCGCCACAATCCGGCCCGGCCCTTGCTCCCCTCGCTGGCGGATCTTCCGATGCCCGACCTCACTGTGGTGGAATACCACGAGAAGATCTCCCCGACGCCCTTCCTCACCTCGCGGGGTTGTCCCCACGATTGCGAGTTCTGCTCCGTGATCATGATGTTCGGACGCCGGGTACGCACAGAGAGCCAGGAGGCCGTGCTGGCGTCCATCCGTGAGGTCGAACCCGCAAGTATCTTCTTCTACGACGACAACTTCATCCTCTCGAAACGCCGCACGAAGGCGTTCCTGGCGCGCATGATCCGCGAGGGTCTGAGCCTGCCCTTCTCGGCTCAGATCCGCGTGGACTCGGTCTTCAAGGCGGGCAAGACCGATCACGAATTGCTCCACCTCTTGGCGGAGGCCGGCTGCTACCTCGTGTACTTGGGCCTCGAGTCGGCGAACCCGGAGACGCTCGCCGCCTTCAACAAGCGGCAGAGTGTGGACGACATCGCGGGAGGTCTGGCCGCCCTCCACTCCTACGGCATCAAGACGCACGGCATGTTCGTGCTGGGCTCCGACGTCGACACGATCGAGTCCATCCGCGAGACGGTGGACTTCGCCGTGGCCAACGCGATCAGCTCGGCCCAGTTCTTGTCCCTGACGCCGCTGCCAGGAACGCGTCAGACCGCCCGGCTGCGGGCCGAGGGTCGCATCTTCACCAACAACTGGAGCCTGTTCGACGGGCACCACGTGGTCTACTGGCCCAAGAACATGAGCCCCTGGGAATTGCAGCGCGAGACGTTGGCGGCGCACCAGCGTTTTTACCGCCTGCGGCGATTGCCCGGCAATCCCCGTCACCGTCTCCAGGGATTCCTGATCAGCCACGGCTGGGAGCGGGTGCCCGACAACATGGCGTACATGCGTGAGTTGAAGCTCTACTGCCAGACCCATGAACCTCCGGCGACCGTGAACAGTGACGAGGATGCCGCGGCCGTGAGGCCGGCCTTCTCGGAGTCGTCCACGAAACGCGCCGGCGCGGTCGCGGCCGACGCCGAACAGCGAGTGGCCCTGGGGGCGCGGGACTGAGTCTTCAGGGGTCGGCGGCCAGCGGCGGGTAGTGCGAAGAGCATCTTGAACCGTGAGCCGCAAGGATTCCCGCAGTTTGGCCCGAAAACCTAGAGACCGTATAATCACACAGTGTCCTCGGGTGCCCTCGGGGCGGCATGAAGAAGGCAGGTACTACTTGGCTCGGGTCGTAGCTCTAGCGAACCAGAAAGGCGGGGTGGCCAAGACCACCTCCACCCTCAACCTCGGGGTCGCGCTCAAGGAGCTGGGCAAGCGCGTGCTTGCCATCGACATGGACCCTCAAGGCAACTTGACCATGAGTCAAGGCCTGAACCCGGACGACGTGAGCCCCAGTATGTACAACGTGCTCGTGCAGGGCGTGGACATCGGCGACGTGATCCACCACGTCGAAGTCGAGTTGGCGGTGGCCAACATCGATCTGGCGGGCGCGGAATTGGCTTTGGCCTCCGTCATCGGCCGGGAGCGGGCCTTGAGCCGTGCCCTTCTCGCAGTTCGCGAAGACTACGACTACGTGCTGATCGACACCCCGCCTTCACTCGGTCTCCTCACCATCAACGCGCTCACGGCTTCGGACGCGGTGATCGTACCCGTGCAGTGTGAGTACCTCTCGCTCCGCGGTCTTGCCCAACTGGAGCGCACACTGGAGCTCGTGCGGGAGAACCTCAACCCGAACGTGCACATCGCCGGGATCCTTCCCACGCTCTTCGACGCCCGGACCCTGCACGGATCCGAGGCGGTGGAATTGCTGCGCAACAACTTCGGCGATCTGGTGTTCGATACAGTGGTTCGCAAGACCATCAAGTTCGCCGAGGCTCCCGTGCAGGGCTCCTCGGTGATCAAGTACGCGCCACACAGCGACGCCGCCGAATCCTACCGCTCGCTGGCCAGAGAGGTGCTCAATGGAAAAAAGAAGATCTAGCATGAAGAACAGCGGGCTCGGTGCGCTGTTCCGGTCGACGGGCGGCCACGGCGAGCGGGAAGGCGTGGATGCGTCCGGGCCGCCCAGGGAGCGGCCGCCGCTGCCTCCGGGGGAGGAGCACACCGCGCCCAGCGCCGGCAGCCGGCAGCTGATCCAGCCTTCACACACGTTCCCGGCCGTCATCCGCATCGTCGGCGTGGGGGGGGCGGGCACCAATGCGATCAACCGCATGCTCGAGGCGGGCCTCGAGGGCGTGGAGTTCATCGCCGTCAACACGGACGTTCAGGCGCTTCAGACGTGCGAAGCCGACCACAAGCTGCGTATCGGGCGCGAACTGACCAAGGGACTGGGTGGTGGCTCCGATCCGGATATCGGCCGTCAGGCCGCCGCCGCGGCCTACGACGATCTGAAGGCGCTGCTCAAAGGCAGCGACATGGTGTTCATCACGGCGGGAGAGGGTGGAGGCACCGGCACCGGGGCCTCGCCGGTGATCGCGGAGATCGCCAAGAACGTGGGAGCCTTAACGATCGGTGTGGTCTCACGTCCGTTCGCCTTCGAGGGCAAGCGTCGGAAGACGCAGGCGTCCGAAGGCATCGACACGCTCCGCCAGTACGCCGACACCGTGATCGTGGTGCCCAACGACAAGCTCCTTGAAGTGGTGGACCGCTCCACCTCGATGGTCGATGCGTTGCGATTGGCCGATGACGTGCTGCGTCAGGGCGTGCAGGGAATCTGCGACCTGGTCACCGTGCCGGGGCTCATCAACCTGGATCTCGCCGACGTGCGCACGATCATGACCGAAGCCGGCACCGCCCACATGGGCATCGGCCTGGCCCGTGGTGAGGATCGGGCGAAAAAGGCCGCCGATCAGGCTATCAACTCGGCCCTCCTGGAGACCTCGATCGAGGGGGCCCGGGGCATCCTGCTGAATGTCAGCGGCGGCGCCGACCTCTCGCTCTTCGAGGTGCACGAGGTAGCCGAAGTGGTGAACGCGGCCGCCGATCCGGATGTGAACATCATCTTCGGCGCCATGGTCGATGAAGCGCTGGGAGACACCATCCGAGTGACCGTGGTCGCCACCGGCTTCGAAGCCGCGCCCCGGCCCACGGAGGAGACCGCCGCCGCGGATACCGGGATCGGCGGCGGCGAACCGGCTGCCACCGACGGTCGCACCGACGAAGCATCATCGGAGTCATCGGCGGAAACCCCAGCCCCGAGTTCGAAACCGGAGGCCGTCGATCTGGACGTGCCGTCCTTCCTCCGGGATATCGACGGGTAGCTCAAGCCAAGGACGTCAGAGGGCCAGACGCGCCTTTCGCCAGCCCTGCTCGGCGAGGCGGTTCGTCCGGTCCATAGTCCAGCGCTTGAGCGCCTCGAAGTACGCGCGGGTGTCGCCCTTCGAATCGGACAGCAGATCGTGCATCTCCATGGACTTGTCGTAGGCGTCCGTGGGCGTGAGTCCGTTCCACGTGGAGAAGCCGTGATCGAAGATGTACTCGGGGGTAACGTCCTCCGGGTCCACGCCCCGGGCGGCGAGGGCGTGCGTGGCGAGTTCCATGTCGTACTCTATCGTCCAGCCGTTGTCGCGCATCATCGTCGCCGGGTCGAAGACCAGGCTCTCACCGCAGTCCGGGCAGTGGACGGCGAGCACCGCCTCGTCCGGCAGCGTGGAGTCAAAGTGATGCAGACTCGCGACACCTTGGCCGCATGAACACTGACGTGTGACTGCCATACACATCTTACGTGCCCTCCTTCGGGTGGGTATGTTCATCCAAGATGGAAATCCCCTGTAAACCGGCGGGATAAACCCCAAGTCGGCGGTTCGGCGACGTCTCGGGCGCCCAGGGGCACCGCACGCGTGCGTCCGGCGTTGCTCCCTACGGGTCGCCGGTGAGGTCGCGCTCGAACCAGAGGACGGCCTTCTCCGAAAGACCCAAGGCCCGATAGAAGCGGTGTCCTCCAAGATTGGCGGTCTCGGCCGAGAGGAAGAGGCGGCGGCACCCCTTCTCCCGCGCCCGTCGTTCCGCCGCTTCGAGGAGGGTGCGCCCCACTCCCTCGCCTCGGCTTCCCGCCGCCACGACGACGTCCTGGAGTTCGCACACTCGACCCGCCGACCACGTGCTCAGGGTGTAGATCAGGGCGCAGGTCCCGCGTACGCTCTCACCCGCGCCGGCGAGCAAGAACTCGTGCGACGTCGACCCCACGATCTCTTCGAGGGTTCGGCGGAGGTCCTCGGCTGGAGGAGGGGGCACGCCGTGATGGGCCATGATCTCGTGGAGGAAGCCCGTCAGCAGGCCGATGTCGGCGGCCGTCGCCGGGCGCACCCACAGGCCGGATGTGGTCGGGTCACGGGTCATGCGGTCAGGGTAGCAGGCTCGGGCGAGGTGCGTAGCCCGGCGTCGCTCCGCTCGGTGGGGCGAGACCGGCTCGGGGGTGAAGGGATAGTATTGTCCGAGCCGGAGCGGGACAGATGGTGCGGAGGCGGTCAAATGGAGGGGCGGATGGGACTGGGACAGGCAGGCCAGGTCGGCGGCGCGGCGACGGAGCGCGCGGCGCCGACGCCGATGTTGTACCTCGACGGCACGGTGATGCCTCTGGAGACTGGCCGCGTGGGGGTGGAAGATCGGGGATTCCAGCTCGGGGACGGTGTGTACGAAGTGGTCAAGGTCTGTGGCGGGCGCCTCCTCTGGCTCGAGGATCACCTGGAGCGTCTCGCCTGGAGTCTCGAGCAGATCCTCCTGCCCGAAGCCCTCGATGACCATCAGTTGAGCGCCGTGCTGCCCACCCTCGTTTCGAGATCGGGGGTGACGGAGGGTGCGGTGTACGTTCAGGTGACCCGCGGCGTGGCCCCGCGAGAATTCGCGCTTCCCGTAGGCGTTCCCGCGACGGTGCTGGCCTACGTGCGCGGTCAGGTCTTTCCCGGCGCCGCCGAGATCCTGGCCGGCATCTCCCTGCACGCCGTGGAGGATCAGCGCTGGGCTCGGTGCGACATCAAATCCACCAACCTGCTCCCGGCGGTGTTGGCAAAGGAGGCGGCCCGGAAGGCCGGTGCTCACGAAGCGATGTACGTGAGCCCGGAGGGCATCGTGCGCGAGGGGGGTTCGTCGAACGTGTTCCTCGTCCTGGACGGTGTGCTGCGCACGCACCCCGCGAACAACCGGATCTTGAACGGCATCACCCGCTGTCACGCACTCGAGGCCGCGTGGGCGCTGGGGCTGACGGTCGTGGAGGAGGGCGTACCCTTCGAAGATCTCCACCGGGTGGAAGAGATGTTCATCGCCTCCACGACGAGAGACGTCATGCCCGTGGTCCGTGTGGGCGGCCTCGGCATGAGTGATTCGCCTGTGGGCGGCGGGGTACCGGGCCCGGTGACCCTGGCACTTGTGGACGCCATGCGCGAGCACGTGGCGCGCGCCGTGGGTGGTGTGCCGCCTCCTCCGCTCCTGGCGCACAGCTGAGAGTGACGCCGCGCCGTGACGGCACGATGTGCCGCCCCTGCCGCCCGCCGCATCGGCACGGATAGTTCGGTTTCCAGTGTCGTTATCCGGGAATAATACGTTCTAAGAATCAACAAAGGGTAATCACTTCAGGGCCTTTGGGTCGGACTCTCGGACGTGGGTCGGACTGTCGGGCCCCGGAGTGTGGAGGCCTTACTGGCGCGAACGTAGGGGGCGAAGGGATGGTCGACGGGCCCATGAATGCGGGTCTCTCCGTTCACGTAGGAAGAGCGGCGGGTGGCGGTGGCGACGACCTCGACGAGAAGGATGTCGTCCGCGAGCCCGGCCTCGTTCCGAAGGAGAAGCGCAAAGCGAGACCGGTGGCGGATGAGGAATCCTCTGTCCACACGTACCTCAATCAGATCGGCGTGGTGTCTCTCTTAACAGCTGCGGAAGAGGTGGAACTCGCGAAGCGGATCGAGATGGGAGACGAAGACGCACGCCGGCACATGATCGAGGCGAACCTGCGGCTCGTGGTCTCCATCGCCCGCCGCTACGTGGGCAGAGGGCTCAGTTTCTCGGACCTTGTGCAGGAGGGGAACTTCGGGCTGATGCGGGCCACCGAGAAGTTCGACCACCGCCGCGGCAACAAGTTCTCCACATACGCCACGTGGTGGATCCGGCAAGCGGTGACGCGGGCGTTGGCCGACAAGGGTCGTACGGTGCGCCTCCCGGTGCACATCGTCGAACGGCTGTCCGCCATCAACCGCACCACGCAGGACCTGCGCCAGGCACTCGGTCGCGAGCCTCAGCTGGAGGAGGTCTCTGAGGCCGTCGGGCTTACGCCGGTGGAGCTTCAGGCCCTCTTCGACGTGGCCGAGACTCCTCTCAGTCTGGACGCTTCACTGGATCCGGAGGGGGAATCGACGGAGCTCGGCGCCCTGGTCAGCGACCCCAATCAGGTCTCGTCGTTCGAGACGGTCTACCAGCGGCTGCGCGTGCGCACCGTGGCCGAGGCCATCCTCGACCTTCCCGAGCGGGAGCGCTCCGTCTTGATGCTCCGTTACGGGTTGGGCGATGAGGAGCCGTGGACGCTGGGCGAGATCGGGGAGCGCTTCGGCATCAGCCGCGAACGGGTGCGGCAGATAGAGGCCAAGGCCATCGAGCGACTCCGGTATAACGGCACGATCCGGAGGTTCAGGGAGTCCGCCTGACTCCGTGAGGCCCGACGCTCATCCCCGCGTTGCGGTCTCCGTTTCTCGTCGCAGGATACGTGCCCGGCGGATGTTGCGCCGATCGGGGCCGTGCCCGTCGGCGCCCGGCACTTCCAGCACGAAGGGCGCCGAACGCAGGCGCGCCTCCGCCATCACGTGGCGGAGGCCGGTGCGCCCGTAGCGCCCGTCCCACAGGTTCTCGTGCCTGTCGCTCCTGCTCCCGAGTCCCGTCTTCGAGTCGTTCAGGTGCACGAGGCCCACGCAGCACGTTCCGCCCGCCTCGGCCAGATCGTCCAAGAAGTCCGACACACCGCTCCGTGTGTCGAGGGCGTAGCCAGCCGCGTAGACGTGGGCCGTATCCAGACAGACGCCGGGCGCGTTCGGCGTCTCGCGCACCAGCCGGCCCAGTTCCGCCGGGCAGCGGCCGAGAGAGTCCCCGCCGCCGGCGCTGGTCTCGAGCAGAAGGGACGGAGTCTCCCAGAGGCCGTTGGTGTGGGAACGCGCGTGCGCGAGGCGGGTCTCCACGAGGCGGTATGCATCGTCCACGGTGGCGACCACGTGCGCGAGCCCTCGTTCGAATCCCGCCCCGCGGTGGGAGCCGACGTGGGTCACGACGCCGTTCGCCCTCGTTAGCGCGCCGAAATGCAGAGCGTCCGCCAGGGAGGTCGCCGACTTGCGCCGCAGGTCCTCGTCGGGCGAGGCCAGGTTGATGAGGTAGACGGTGTGTACGTAGAGGGGGAGACGCGCCGCTCGCAGCGCGTCGCCGTAGCGGGCGAGGGTCTCGGCGTCGTAAGGGCTCGGTCGCCACTGACGCGGGTTGCTGGGGAAGATCTGGATCACCTCGGCACCGATGCGCCGGGCTCGGGCGATGCTCTCGTCGAGGCCGCCGGCGGTGGAGAGTTGGGCTCCGATCAGAGGCAGCGATGGCGTCTCAGCGTCGCCTCTCTCCTTCTCGTGATCTATGATCTCTTCCTCCCGAGTTGGGCGGTCGCCCCCGTTGACCGGTAGAATCTCGCAACATGATACCTCTGCGCGACAACATCCCCACCTTGCGCTTCGCCTACATCACGTACATTCTGATCGGGTTGAACGCAGTGATGTTCGCGTACGAACTCTCCCTGGGGCAGCAGGGGTACTACGAGTTCATCACCCGCTGGGGCTACACGCCGGCTCTGGTGACGCAGACCATTCGGTCGGGCGGATACGACCTTGCCGTGCTTGCGACCCTCTTCACGTCGGTGTTCCTGCACGGCGGATGGATCCACATCCTCGGGAACATGCTCTACCTGCACATCTTCGGGAACAACGTGGAAGACGCGATGGGCAGGCTGCGCTTCGCTGTCTTCTATGTCCTGATCGGCGTCGCGGCGAATGTCGGCCAGATCATCGTGTCACCGGATTCCACCGTGCCGGGGATCGGCGCCAGCGGTGCCATCGCCGGCGTGCTGGGGGCCTACCTGCTCCTCTACCCCAGGGCCGGAGTCGTGGTGTTCGTGCCCATCTTCTTCTTCCTGCGTCTGGTCACTCTCCCCGCCTCGCTCGTCCTCATCTTCTGGTTCGTGATCCAGGTGTTCGAGGGGACCCTCACCTTGGCGGCCGGGCAGGCCGGGGCCGGAGGCGTGGCCTTCTGGGTGCACGCGGCGGGGTTCGTTCTGGGGATGGCCCTCATCGGGGTGTTCCGCAACCGCAGTCTGACCGAGGAGAAGCCCACGTGGATGTAGACGAGACGAATCCGCCCGCAGCGTCCGGCGACGACCATCGGCGGGAGATCGAGGAGCTCAAGTTCCTTGTGGGTACCTCGTGCAGCAGGTTGATCAACCTGCTCACGGACGGCGCGACTCCGGCCACCACTCTAGCCGCCGAGGCGGCGTTCATGGGCGAAAGGGCGACCCGTTTGGCGGAGTTGCTCGAGCCGGCGGGCTCGGAGGGGGGCGGCGGCTCCTAGTCGCGCTCGTCCCAGCGCATCTCCGGGCTGCGGCGGCGTTCGCCCTGGGCACGCACGACGATGGCATCCACGTCGGCCACGTTGATCCATTTCCGGCCGAGATCCACCTCCAGCATGGCCCGTTCCCGCTCGTTCGTAGGCATGCTGATGGCGGTGACCGTCCCCACTCCGTGAATGGTCTGGATGAGATCGCCCATCCGGATTTCTTCCGGCACTCCATGCAGCTGGACCTTCATAGCTTCACTCCTTCCGCGCGTTCGGACTCGGATCCACCCGGCGCTCCTACGTCCGCGACTCCTCCGGTGGAGGTGGGGGTCGAAGTGTGTTGCATACTTCCCCCGTACGCGCAATGGAAACGTGGGAGACTCACACGAGCGTGGGAGACGCATGGGAACTTCCCCTGCGGTAAGCGGGGCGATAGAATCAGGTGACCATGGAGCTCAAGCACATCACCGGTGTGGCGACTCCCGAAAAGGCGCGCGTGCGCCTGGAGGTGGGCGCGCGTGTGTTCGTGGGCGACCTCCAGATCCGTGAGTCGGCCTTCAAGAACCGCGTGAGCGACGTGCTGAACGATCCTTCCATCCGCTTCCTCGCTCTGGTCGACGTGGAATGCCTGGACGGGCGCACGGGTCAGGTGTTGGCGCGCGCCCCGTTCATACTGATACGCGTCGACGCGATCGACGTACTTGTGCCGTTGGTCGAACCATCCGAACGACCGGCCACGAGCTAGACCCCTCTGATGACCCTCCGTTCCGAGGTGCCTCCCTGGCTCGCCCCCAGGCCGTCCGGTCTCCGCGTGTGGGCACTCGAGCCCTACCACGGCGGATCTCACGAGCTCTTTCTCCAAGGGCTCCGAGGCTGCTCGCGGCACGACATCGTGGAGCACACCCTGCCCGGGCGAGGGTGGAAATGGCGCATGCACGGCGCGGCGCTCACCTTCGCGCGGCGTTCGTTCGAGGAGTTAGGAGACAGTGACGGGCCGGCCGCGCCTGCAGAGGCCGGCCCGCAGGTGCTCTTCGTGTCGGACATGTTGGACCTCGCTACATACCGGGCTCTCGCGCACCCTGCGGCCGCCTCCGCACCGGCCGTACTCTACATGCACGAGAACCAGCTCACCTATCCCCTGCCTGAAGGCGTGGAGCGCGACCTGGGCTACGGAATCAAGAATGTGACGGCGGCGCTTGCGGCCGAGTGCGTGCTCTTCAATTCCGCCTACCATCGGGGGGAGTTCTTGGAGGCTCTCTCCCGGCTGGTCGACGCGGTTCCCGACGCGGCTCCACACTGGGCGCTGGAAGAAGTGGAGCGACGTTCGCGCGTGCTGCCCGTGGGCTGCGACCTGCGCCGCCTGGATGCGCAGCGGCCCTCGGTGCCGTCGTCCCGTTGGGGAGAGAGCAGCCGGGGCCCCCTGATCGTCTGGAACCAGCGTTGGGAGTACGACAAGGCACCCGGAGACCTCTTCCGGGCTCTCTACGCGCTGAAGAAACGGGGGATACGGTTCCGGCTTGCGTTGGCGGGTGCCAATCACGGCCACCCGACGGCCGAGTTCGTGGAGGCCGGGGAGCGGCTGGCCGAAGAAGTGGTGCAGTGGGGTCGGGTGGAGAGTCCGGAGGACTACGCCTCACTGCTCTGGGCCGCGGACGTAGTCGTGTCCACCGCACTCCATGAGTTCTTCGGCGTGGCCGTCGTGGAAGCCCTCTATTGCGGATGTCGTCCGGTGTTGCCCCACCGTCTGAGTTACCCTGAGATCGTGCCGAGGGCGGCGCATGACTGGGCTCTGTACGGCGAGGGTGAGTTGGTGCCGGCGCTGGAACGGGCGGTGTGCGAGGCGGGGGGCGCCTGTGGCGAGGGGCCCGGCGCGCGCGGGGAGGCACCGCGGTTCGGCGATGAGTCCTCGTGGTCTTCCTTGATAGAGTGGCAGCGCACCTGGGTGGGCCGGTACGATTGGGCTACCATGGGAGCGCGGTACGATGCGGCCATAGAGGAGTGCTGGGAGGCGGGTGGCGTGCGGAGAGCGGCCCGTCGGGAAGTGGGGCGCTGAGCGGAGCGGCTTCCGGTCGGCGCGTCGTGGGGCATGCGGCACGAGGAGGGGGAATGGACCGGCTCACGCTCGACTATACGTTGTGCATGGAGGAGTCCCTGGGGTCGCGGCACGGGTTCTCCCGCTACATGCTCGAGGCGATGCGCCTCCCATTGGAGGCGGCGCGCGACCGGCTCGCCGAGCGGCGTCGCTCGGGGGGGCTCGCCTGGATGGACCTGCCCACCCGCGATGTGGGCGATGTGCTCGCCTTCGCGGAGCGTACGAAGGGTCGCTACGACAACCTGCTGGTGCTCGGTATCGGCGGCTCAGCGCTCGGCCCGACGGCGCTCGGTTCGGCCCTGCTTCACCCCTACCACAACCTGTTGCCCTCGGCGGAGCGGGGTGGACGTCCGCGGCTCTTCGTGGTGGACAACGTGGATCCCGACGAGATCGCCGGCCTCTTTTCTCATCTGGATCTCTCCCGCACCTTGGTGAACGTGATCTCGAAGTCGGGCACCACCGCCGAGACCATGGCTGCCTACCTCGTGGCGCGCAAGCTGCTGCACGACCAGGTGGGAGCGGAGAAGTTGGCCGCCCATCTGGTCTTCACCACCGACCCCCACGGGGGCGTGCTTCGGAAGATCGGGCGTCTGGAGGGCATCCCCCTCTTCGACATAGGGGCGGGAGTGGGTGGTCGCTTCTCCGTGCTCAGCTCGGTGGGGCTGTTACCGGCCGCCCTGGTGGGCATCGACGTGGAATCGCTCCTCGCGGGTGCGGCCGAGATGGACGCGTGGATCGGGGAGACCGACGTGGTGTCGAACCCGGCTCACGTCTACGCCGCCCTGCAGTTCCTCCAGGATACGCGGTTCAAGCGGCATCTGAGTGTGATGATGCCCTACTCGCGGGCTCTGCGCGATGTGGCCGATTGGTACCGGCAGCTGTGGGCGGAGAGCTTGGGCAAGGCCGTCGACCGGCAGGGCCGCACCGTCAACGCGGGTCCCACTCCTATCAAGGCCGTCGGGGCCACCGACCAGCATTCGCAGGTGCAGCTGTACACGGAGGGTCCGGACGACAAAGTGGTCACCTTCCTCCGAGTCGAGCGGTTCGATCACAACGTGGTGATCCCAAAGCTGCACGAAGAGGAGGAGTCCCTGGCGTACCTCGGCGGCAAGTCTATGTCGGCCCTGCTGAACTCCGAGCAGGAAGCCACCGCCTGGGCTCTGGCGCAACGCGGACGCCCCTCGCTCACCATTTCTCTACCGCGGGTGGACGCCGCCTCCCTCGGGCAACTCTTCTACCTCCTTGAGGTGGCCACGGCGATCGCGGGCGAGTTGTACGACATCAACGCGTTCGACCAGCCCGGTGTCGAGCTGGGCAAGCAGGCCACGTACGGTCTCATGGGTCGCCCGGGGTTCGAGGAGATCGCGGGGCGCATCCGCGGTTCGGCGGACGAGGACCGCGGCGGCAACGGCTGGATGTATCGGCTCGAATAGGCGATGAGGAATACGGTGGGGCACCCGTGAGCGAACGCGATCGCGGAGGCGACTCCCGACGGGCGGCGTCGCCGGTATGACGGGTGGAGCGGGGGCCCCGCCGCGCGCGCCCTATCGGGCCATCGCTCATCTTGATCTGGACGCCTTCTTCGCCAGCGTGGAGGAGAACGTCGATCCTTCGCTGCGCGACAAGCCGGTGATCGTGGGCGGCGGGGAGCGGGGGGTTGTGAGCACCTGCAACTACATCGCCCGCCGATTCGGAGTGCATTCGGCCATGCCCATGCGCACCGCCCGCCGTCTGTGCCCGCAGGCCGTGGTGCTCCCCGGCAACCACCGGCTCTACGGCGAATACTCCCGCCGCTTCACGAAGGTGCTCCAGGAATACTCCCCACTCATGGAGAAGGTGAGTATCGATGAAGCCTATGTGGATCTCACCGGCACGGAGCGACTGCTCGGTCCGGTGATCCGCACCTGCCGCGCGATCCAGCGCCGTGTGCAGGAAGAGCTGGACGTGAGCGTGTCCATCGGTCTCGCGACGAACAAGCTGGTGGCGAAGGTGGCGTCCGACTTCGAGAAACCACGGGGTTTCACCGTCGTGCGGCCCGGTAACGAGGCCGTCTTCCTCGCCGCCCTTCCCGTAGAGCGCCTCCCGGGCGTGGGCCCGGTGATGCTGGCCCAGCTCCGCGACCGAGGCGTGGTCACCATCGGAGATCTGGCCACCGTCCCGGAGCGGCTGCTGCGCTTGTCGTTCGGTGAGGTGGGGGAGATGCTGGCCCGCCGCGCACGCGGAGAAGACCCTCGGCAGGTGACTCCCCGCGAGCCGGTGAAGTCGATCTCGCGCGAGACCACCTTCGAGGAGGACACGACCGATACCGCGCTCCTCGAATCGACCCTGATACGGCTGACCGAGGATGTCTGTCGTCGTCTGCGCCGCCAGCGCCTGGAGGCGCGAACGGTCACCGTGAAGATCCGCTACTCCGACTTCATCACCCATACCCGCTCGCACACGTTGCGCCGGCCTCTCGATGTGGACGAGGCCTTGTTCGAGGAGGTGTTGGCTCTGTTCAGGGAGGCGCGCCAGCGGCGGTACCGCATCCGCCTGGTGGGGGTCGGTCTGTCGAATCTGGTGCCGCGCGCCTGGCAGGACGACCTGTTCGACCAGGAACTCCCCCTCCTCCGCGACCTCGATCTCAAACTCGACGCCATCCGCGAGAAGTACGGCCGGAACGCGATCAGACGGGGCGCGGCCGAGGAGTAGTCGGCGAGTGCGCTACTCGCCCAGGTATATCGGATCGAGTTCCATGAGGATCGCTTTGCAGCGATCGCACTCCTTCTGCATCTCGGGCTTCGCGTTCACGTGATCGAACGACCAGCGGAGCTCGGCCTGGCCGGGCGGGCCTATGTGGGCGTCGGCGATCGGATACAGCACCTGGTTCTCCTTGGAGATGTGCTGCTCGAGCAACGCGGCATAGTTGCGCAGGTTGGCGGCGATCGTCGCACCCGCGGCTGCGTCGCCGTCCCGGTAACGCTCGATCGCGTCTGAGGCGGCGCGCACGTACTCTCGGCCTTCGTCGTGCTCTGCGAGCATCACGCCGATCGGGCCACCCTCCTTGGGGATGCCGGCCTCGTACATGGCGGGGAAGAGCAGGTCTTCTTCCTTGGCGTGGTGGTACGTGTCGGCGTAGTTGCGGATGAAGTAGACGGCCTTCTCAAGGTGGTCCGGCTCTACCGGCCGACCCGCTTCGAGACGGGCCACCATCTCGCGCACCACCTGGATCATCGCCAGTATGTCGCCGTGCTCCCGGACCAGGTCCTCGGTAGGTCTCATCGTCTCGCCTCCGTATTCCGGTAGTGCTAGCGTGTGCGGTACAAGCGCACCTCGGAGAGGGAAGTGTCCTCCCAGGTGTCGCCCGGATAGGTTGACTCGATCACGAACCTCACCCATTCGGTGGGCGTGGGAGACGCGTTTATGATCTGGAAACCCATGTCGTCGTGGAGACGTACCGTCTGGGAGGATCCGTCCGAGTACTCAATCCGCAACCTCTCCACCCGGGGATTGCCGCGGAATCGTCGTTCGTCTTTCTGATACCCGTTGGCTATCTCGAGAGCGACGAGTGTGGTGGGACCGTTCAGATCCAGCTGCACCCACTCGCCGACGCCGGCACCCTGGGCGCCTTCCGACCAGGCGGTGGAGAGGCGGCCGTCGACTATGTTCCGATCGCGGTAGTCATTCTCGCCTTCGGCCGGCAGAGTGGAGGAGGCGAAGGTGGATGTCGGGTCCACCGGCTCCCCCAGCGTGTCGGCGGGCGTGGTGGAGCCCGTCGACGTGCTCGAGCTGGTGCTTGAGCCGGGACCGGAGGTGGTGCCCGTGCCCTCCCCGCCTGTGGTCGACGTGGTGGCGGTTCCGCCGGTCGTGCCTCCGTCTCCAGGGTTGGGGTCCGGCCCCACAAGCGCTTGGTAGGCCACGGCCCCGGTGACACTCGCCGCCGCGAGGAGGAGGACTACCAGGAACGTGGCGAAGATCCAGTGGCGTTTCTTCCGCGGGGGCGCGGATGCGACCGAGTCGCCGCTGCGTCGCGGCGGCTGGGCGGCCGGATTCGTGGACCTGGCCGCCGTGTGACTGGGAGGGAGGGCGTCGTCCCAGGCCAGGGGCGGCGGAGGCACGTGCGGCTGGGTAGGCGGCACTGTGGCACCCCGCATAGGGTTCGAGGGCGGGGCCGCCGCCGCCCAGGTGGGGTCGGCCCCGCCCGGCGCAGGGCCGCCAAGCGTGCGCGTCGTCTCGGGCCGTGCGGGGAGGTCCACCCACGTGTCCTCCTCCTCTCCCTTCAGATACGTGCCGCAGTCGGTGCAGAAGAGCCGGCTGGCCCGATTCTCGGCGCCGCACACCCTGCATACCACGGTGTTCCGTGTGGAGTCCTGCGCCGAGTCGCGCTCGGAATCATGAGATTGATCGTCCATGCGTGCCCCCAGTCGGTCTTTTCCCTATTCGCCGTCCGGGAACGGAATCATTCTCGGATTGTCCCGGGGTTGGATTCGCGCCGTGTGACCACCCGACCCGGGTTCCCGCCCGGCACCCGTTGGCCCTCTGATAGAATCGAAGAGCCCGAGCGAAGAAGCGCGCTCCAACCCGTGGAATCCAGGAGGTCCTCTGCGTGGCACAGGGCTCCGCCGCCACCGTGCTCCGCTGTCGTCTCGACGACGGCGCGGTCGAGTTCCTCGACCGGCCGGTCGCTTCGCGGGCCTTTCTGGGTGGACGCGGACTGGGAGTCGCTCTGCTTGCGGAGTACGGTCATCCCGACCGCGCTCCGTTGGATGCTACGCAGCCCTTCATCCTGGCCGCCGGGCCGCTCACCGGCACCGCCGCGCCCAGCTCCGGCCGCTTCGCGGCCGTCGCACCCTCGCCTCTGACGGGCACCGTGTTCGATTCCAACGCCGGGGGACGGTTCGGCGTACGTCTGCGCCAGGCCGGGCTCGACGCCCTGCTGCTCGAAGGCCGCGCGGCCGAATGGTCGGTGGTGGTGGTGGACGGGCGGAGCACGGGGAGCGCCGCCGCCGCGGGTGCGCCGCCGGCCGCGGGTCGCGAACCCGGGTTGGCCTCGGTGCGGGTGATCCCCCTGTCCCTTCTCTGGCCCGAGGCCGACTCCCGCGCCGCCGACCTCACCTGGTCTCGCACCGTGGCCGGTCTGCGCTCCGCTCTCGGCCCCGGCTTCAGCCTGGTGCTGCCTGGGCCTGCCGGCCGCCGGGGCGCCCTCCTCGGCTCCCTCCGCACCGACGACGGCCGCTGCCTGGGCCGCGGCGGCTTGGGGGCCGCGCTGGCCGCCAAACGGGTGTTCGCCGTGGCCGTGGCCGGCGACCGGCCTCTCCCGGTCGCCGATCCCGACCGCTTCGCGTTCGTGGTCTACGAGGCGCAGAAGCAGGTGGCGGCGAACCCGGTCACGAGTCGCGCCCTCCCGGAGTTCGGCACCGCCGTGCTCATGCAGCTGGTCCACCACGCGGGGGCTCTGCCGGCCCTCAACTTCCGCACGACCGTCTGGCCCGGTGTGGATCGTATCTGCGGCGAAGCGGTGCGTGACGAGCTGATCGCGGGCCGCAAGGGATGTTTCGGCTGCCAGATACGCTGTACGCCCCGCATGGGGCGCGTGGCAAGAGGGTGTGCGGCGCCACCGGCGGCGCCGGGGGGTGGCCCGTCGCCGGAGGTCCGCGCCGGCGCGGAAGGTCCCGAGTACGAGACTCTGTGGGCGTTCGGCGCAGCCTGCGGCATCGACGACCTCGAAGCGATCCAGGAGGCCAATCGCCTCTGCGGTGAGTACGGGCTCGACACGATCTCCGCGGGCGCCACCATCGCCTGTGCCATGGAACTCTCCGAGATGGGTGCGCTGGGCCGCGTGCTCCGCTTCGCGGACGCCGAGCGCATGGTCGAACTGGTGGCGCAGATGGGGGCTGGGGGCGGATTCGGTCTCGAGCTCCAAGACGGCTCGGCCCGTCTGGCCGTCCGCTACGGCCACCCGGAGCTGTCGATGCATGTGAAGGGCCTCGAGCTTCCGGCCTACGATCCCCGGGGGATGCACGGCCAGGGGCTGGCCTACGCCACTTCCAACCGGGGCGCCTGCCACCTACGCGGCAACATGGTGGGCCCCGAGATTCTGGGTATCCCCAAGATGATCGATCGCTTCGCCTCCGCCGGCAAGTCGGGCATCCTCGTGAACCTGCAGCATCTCTCCGCGGTCTTCGACTCCGTCGGCCTGTGCAAGTTTGCCGGCTTCGCATTCGGAGAGGAGGTTGTGGCCCGGCTGCTATCGGCCTGCCGGGGAGAGCCCCTCGGTGCCCAGGACCTCTTGCGGGCGGGCGAACGCACGTGGAACCTGGAGCGACTGTGGAACCTGGCTGCGGGCTTCAGCGCCGCCGACGACACGCTCCCCCCTCGCATCCTCTGCGAACCGCACGCCGAGGGACCTTCCGCGGGCCACACCGTCGACCTTCCGGCCATGCTCGGGGAGTACTACCGCGCCCGGGGTTGGGACGAACACGGCGTGCCTTCCTCCGAGAAGGTGGCGGCCTTGGGGCTCGAGGCTGAAGCCGCGGTGTTGGCCGACGAACGCCTCGACACGCATGCCGGCTCCGCGGCGTGGCAGGGCTGGCGCCCGGACGTGGCCGACGACGAGGTACGGGGGTGCGACGGGGCACACTCCGGTGGCGCTCCCGCCGCCGCTGCCTTCACGGGCGCCGTCGACTCAGCGAAAGGAGACCGTCATCTACGAGCAGTTCCGTGACATAGGCCGCGACTGCTTCCTGGCCGGCTTGGTGAGCTCGCACGCTGGCAACATGTCGGTGCGGGTGGGCGATCGTCTCGTCATCACCCGCCGCGGCTCCATGCTCGGCCGTCTCCAGCCCGAGGATCTCATCGAGACCGGCATCGACCGCGACGACAGCGGCATCGCCCTCGCCTCCAGCGAGATCGTGGTGCACCGGGCCGTCTACCAGCGCACCGCAGCCCAGGCCATCCTGCACACCCATCCGCCTCACGGCATCGTCCTCTCGCTGGAACAGGACGAGATCATCCCGGTCGACTCGGAGGGCTCCTACCTGCTGCACCGCGTGCCGGTGGTGGCGGTCGAGCGCACCGTGGGCTCCGACGAGATGGCCGAGGCCATCAGCGCCGCTCTGGTCGACTACAAGCTCTGCATGCTCCGCGGCCATGGCCTGTTCGCCACGGGACACCTCCTGGAGGAGGCCTACCAGTGGTCGAGCGCCTTCGAAGCCTCGGCCCGCATCTCCTACCTGGTGCGGGCGGGTGGTATCCGCCCCGTCGAGTACCGGAAGGCCGGCGAGCGCTACGGGGAGTGGTAAGCTGAGGCTCGTCCGCTGAGGAGGCGCCCGGCCCCAGCCACCGCTCCTCCAGCGGACCGCCCGGCCCCGGCCGTATCCCGATCCAAGCTTTCGTAAGAAGGAGAGTTCCCGTGCCCACGTCCGCCGCGCCCCTCGATCTCCGTAGTGACACAGTGACCCAGCCCTCCCCGGGCATGCGCCGGGCCATAGCCGAGGCCGACGTGGGCGACGATGTCTACGTGGAAGACCCCACCATCAACCGGCTCCAGGAGCGGGTGGCGGAACTCCTGGGGAAAGAAGCGGCGTTGTTCGTGGCCTCGGGTGTCATGGGCAACCAGCTCTGCGTGCGCACCCACACGCGTCCCGGCGACGAGGTGCTCATCCACGAGGGGGGGCACGTGCTCAATTACGAGGGCGGCTCGGCGGCGGCGCTCTCCGGTGTGCAACTCCACCCCTTGCGGGGCGCCAACGGCCAGTTCGATCCCGAAGACGTGCGCCGCGCCGTCTGGCCCGCGCAGGAGCACTTCCACCGCAGCCGCCTTCTCTGTCTGGAGAACACGCACAACCGGGGGGGCGGCACGGTCTGGCCGCTCGACCGCATGGCGGCCGTGGTGACCGCGGGCCGCGAGTGCGGCCTGGCCGCGCACCTGGACGGCGCCCGCCTCTGGAACGCCCACGTGGCGAGCGGCGTGCCCCTGGCCACCTACGCCGCCCTTTTCGACTCGGTGTCGGTGTGCTTCAGCAAAGGTCTGGGAGCGCCGGTGGGCTCGGTGATCGCCGGCTCGGCCGACTTCATCGCCGAGGCCCGCATGCATCGCAAGAAGTACGGTGGCGCCATGCGCCAGGTGGGCATCCTGGGCGCCGCCTGCCTCTACGCCCTCGATCACAACCTGGACCGCCTCGCCGAAGACCACGAGAACGCCGCCCTCCTGGGCGCCCGCCTGCGCGAGGTGCCAGGTCTGGAGATTCCGCACCCGGTGGAATCCAACATCGTGATCGTGGAGGTGGCGGGCCGCGGCCTCACCGCCGCCGACGTGGTGCCGGCGTTGGCGGCCCAGGGTGTGCTCGCCGGCGCCGCCGACCACACCCGGGTGCGCTTCGTCACTCACATGGACGTGACCCGCGACCAAGTGGCCGCCGCCGCCGACGCGGCGGCGCGGGTGATGGGCCGGCTCGGGGCGGTGAGCACGGCGGCTAACGGAGGGGGTATGTGATCGACACCCATCTGCTACCGGGAGATCTACCCGATGGGCGCGCCCTCATAGAGGAGGGGCGCAGGATGGGTTCGGACGTGGAACTCGGACGATCTGCCTTCTGCGTCTCGAACGGTCTCGCCAATGAGGCCCAGCACAAGATGAGGAGAGCCGCTTCCGGCGAGCTGACCTGGAGCATGATCATGGGCCTCGGCTCGATCGAGGAGCAGCTGGAGGGCCTGCGGTATCTGCACGAGAGGGGCCGCGAGTCCGGGGTGATCATGGACCGGGGCCTCGTTATCCCCAACATGCGCACCGGGATCCCGCGGTCCCTGCGCAACAGGGTGCCGCGTGGCACCAGCTTCGTCCTCGATGGGCCGGAAGACCACGTGCGGATCGCGCAGGCCGTCCCGATTCAGCCCTGCTTCAACGATTGGCACATCGGTTCCCCGGCTGCCGTGGAGAACACAGTCAGCGCGTTGCGCGCCGGCTGCACCTACCACGGCGTTCTGGCGCAGTTCGTGTGGAATCTCCCCTACTGCGACGATGAAGTGGGCAATGTCGCGGAGAACGTGAAGGCCATCGGGATCGTGGCGGCGAAGCGTGGGGAGATGATGATCGTCGACTCCTACATGGACGACGGGATGCCCAGTCAGTTCATGGACAACGCCTCGCTGGTGGGCTACGCGCGTCTCGAGCGCTACGTGGTGGAAGACCTCTGCGGGGCCCGCTACGCCACCGGTTTCGGTGGCCTCATGAGCGATCTCCCGAGCAAGGTGGCCGTGTGGTTGGCGCTTCACGACGTGCTGCGGGCGGACCACCCGCCGCTCTCGTATCTGTATGGGAACACGATCGATCCGTCCGAAGAGCACATAGTGGGGAACCTCGGGATCGTCGGTGCCGAGATGCTCGTCCTTGCAGCCGCAGAGAAGCGCTACCGCACCGGGATATCGCTGCTCCCCGTGCCGGCCACAGAGAAGATCCAGGTGCCGACGCGCGAGGAGATCGCCGAGGCCCATGCCGTCGCCCGGACGGCGGCTGCGCGGGCCGATGAAGTGCTTCCCATGTTGGACTTCACCGAGATCGAGCGGCTGCGGTCGCTGCTCGTGGTCAAGGGTCTGGAGTTCTTCAACAACATCCTTTCCGGTCTCAAGGCGGGCGGCGTAGACGTTGGCGATCCGCTTCAAGTGTTGTTGGCCGTGCGTCGCATCGGCGCTGCCCGCTTGGAGGCGCTGTACCACCCCGGCGAGAGAGACCCAGGACAACTCAACGGGATCGTGCCCTTCCTGCGGACGGAGCTGACGCAACGGAGTTTGGGCCGGCGTGACGCCGAGATTCGTGCGATCCGAAGCGAGGGTTTGGGAGACGCGATCCGCGGGTCGCGTTGGGTGATCGGGTCCGCTGACTCCCACTCCTTCGGCGTGTTCGTCCTGGGTGAGGTCCTGAGGGAGTTCGGCGCCCACGTGGTGGACGGTGGAGTCGATCTCAGCCCGGAGCGCATGCTGGCGCTGGCGCGGGAGCACCAGGGCGCGCGCATCGCCGTCAGCGCACACAACGGTCAGTGTCTCGGGTGGGGAATGCGACTGGTCGATCTCGCCCGGGAGCGCGGCGAAGAGTACGACGTGTTCATGGGAGGCAGATTGAACGGCATGCTCCCGGGCGAGGTAGCTCCGGCCGATGTCTCCACCCTCCTCGAGGAACTCGACATCGCCGCATGCGCCACGGTTCGCGACCTCGCCACCCGTCTGGCGGTCGGTCGGTGTCCGCAGCCGCCGGCCTGCGGCTAGTGGTGCCCGGTGAGGGCAGCAGCGGGGTACTTGGAGTCGAGAACTACTCGAGCAGCAGCGAGGGCACGCCAAGTCGCTCGGCCGACCGGTGCAGCTGCTGATCGCACGTGACCAGCTGCGCCTCTATATGGCGGCATGCGGCCAGATGGAGGGCATCGAGCGTCCGGAGCGGCACCGCCCGCTCGTGCAACCAGTCCCGTGCCTGCAGGTAGGCCTGCGGCGGCAGCGGGATCAGATCGAAGCGGCCGGCCCGGAGATCGTCCAGGTAGGCGTGCTCGATGAGCATTGCCTGAGCGTCATCGAGTTCAGACATGCGCACCCACCGAGCCAGGGCCGATCCGAACTCGACCTCGACCAGGCGGCTGACTGGTACCGGCTGCTCCCGTGATTGCAGGAATGTTTCGACGGCATCACTGGCCGGTTCGTGCCGATAGTAGGGAAGGAGGGCGCTCGTGTCGAGGTAGCAGGCGCCGTCAGCCACGTTCTTCCCTCAACTCGCGCACGAGCCGGCTACTCGGTCGCTTGGAGGGCGGCAGACTCTCACGCAACGCGCTCCTGCTCGGGAAGGTGATCTCGCTGGCCGAACCGGCGTCTAGACCCACGAGCCGGGCCACCGGGTCGCCCCGTCGCGTGATGACCACTTCCTCTCCGGCTTCGACGGCGTCGAGGAGGCGGGTAATCTCGGCGCGGGCTTCTCGCACGCTCACGCTGCGCATGGGAACTCCCTTCTTCGTGTACACAATCATTGTACACGCATCGGTTGTGGCGTGGCACGCGGATATCTCCGGTCGCTTCGTCCACCGGTTTTGGAACGTCGGCCGTTGCGGTGTACCATCGCCTGGGCAACAGCCCACCACTGCCGATTGAACCCGCGACGAGATCCGCTCAACCGATGGAGACCGATGATCGGCGCCGACCCCGAGCCGCTCGCCACCGACCCGGACGCACCCTACGCCCGCCTCGCCGTTGTAGGCCTCATCCGCGAACCGGGGGAGGGCCGCTGGCTGCTCACTCGCCCGCCGCGACCACCCGGCGCCCTCGAGATCTGGGCGCCTCCCGGCGGTCGGCTGGAGCGTGGCGAGGCCCTCGTGGACACCACCACCCGCGAGATGCGTGAGGAAGTGGGGCTCGAGGTGGAGGTGGCCGGCCCCTGCTACGCCTACCTCACCATGCATAAGGGGGAGCGTACCCTGGCGGTGAGCATGGCCTGCCGGGTCGCCGTCCCCGCGCCGGCGCTCACGCTGGCGCCCGACGAGGCCGTCGACGCGCGCTGGGTCACGGTGGGGGAGTGGCTGGAGATGGCGGGCGCCGGGATCACGCTCTGGACGGCGGAGGATGTCCTTCGGGCGACGGCGACCGCCGCCGTTCTCTTGGGAGATGCGTGACTCCCCGCGAGTGGGACGAGAGCGCGACGGTGCCCACAGGCCGCCGCGAGGAGGCGGCCGCGTCGGCCCTTCCGCCGGCGATCGATATACCGGAGAGCTACGACGAGGTCGAGCGGCTGATCGTAGCCGGATCCCCCGCGATCTTCGTCAGCGGCAGCGCCGGCACCGGCAAGACCACCTTGATCCGGCACCTGGGCAACGTGCTGCCTCACCGGACAGTCGTGGTCGCCCCCACCGGGGTGGCGGCGCTGAACGCCGGAGGGGTCACCATCCACTCCTTCTTCCAGTTCCCGCCGCGGATTCAAGATCCAAGCGAGATCCGGTTGCTCGCCGACCGGAAGCTGATCCGGAAGTTGGAGCTGCTGGTGGTCGACGAGGTCTCCATGCTCCGCTGCGACGTACTTGACTGCATCGACGCCTTCCTGGGTGCGAATCGAGGCGTGGAGGAGCCGTTCGGAGGGGTCCAGATGCTGTTCGTGGGAGACCTCTACCAACTCCCGCCGGTGGTGCCGAGGCACGAGTGGGAGGTGCTGCGATCGAGGGGCTACGCGGGTGCCTACTTCTTCAGCGCGCATGCCCTGCGGGAGGTGCCCCTGGCGCACGTGGAGCTCGACCGCGTGTTTCGCCAGCGGGATCCCGCCTTCGTCGCCCTGCTCAACACCATCCGAGCGGCCGAGGACGTCGGCGCGGTGGTGGGGGAGATCAACGACAACTGCTGTGACGCGGGCGACGCCGACCACGACATCACGCTCACCTGCACGAACAAGCGCGCCGACGAGATCAACAGCACCTCGATGGCGGCGCTCGATTCGGCCGAACACCTGTTCGAAGGCGAGATCGAGGGCGTGTTCCGCCTGGACAAGCAGAAACTCCCGTCGCCGATCGACCTACGCCTCAAAGTCGGCGCGCGGGTGATGTTCACGAGGAACGACGAAGAGCGGCGCTGGGTCAACGGAACCACGGGGATCGTCCGCGAGGTGGACGCGAGGAGTATCCGGGTGGAGGTCGGCGGCCGCCGCTCGAGCAAGGTCTACGACGTGCTGCCCGTCGCGTGGGAGTCCTACGAATACGTCTTCGATGAAGACGAGCAGCAGATCGTGGCGCGGAAGACCGGTGAGTACCGGCAATACCCTTTGATGCTCGCGTGGGCGGTCACGATCCACAAGAGCCAGGGCAAGACGCTGGACCGGGTCTTGGTCGACTTCGGCTCGGGCGCCTTCGCAGGCGGTCAGGCGTACGTTGCCCTCAGTAGAGTACGATCGCTCGATGGGATCCGATTGGCGCGTCCGTTGCGGGTCGCTGACGTGAGGTGCGATCCGATGATCAGGCGGTTCTACGATGCCCTGTACGAAGCGGTCGATTGACGGGCGGGATGCCCGCGGAGGGGATACCATGAGAGCGATTGCCGTCAACGGCAGCCCCCGCAAGGAGTGGAACACCGCCACCCTGCTGCAGAACGCCCTCAGCGGCTGCAGCGCCGCCGGCGCGGAGACCGAGATCGTGCACCTCTACGACCTCGCCTACAAGGGCTGCATCAGCTGCTTCGCCTGCAAGCGCATCGGCGGGAAGAGCTACGGCCGGTGTGAGGTGCGCGACGGGATCACCCCACTCCTCGAGCGGGCGGCGGCGGCCGATGTCCTGATCTTGGGCTCGCCCGTGTACTTCCACACGGAGACGGGCGAGATGCGCTCCTTCATGGAGCGACTCCTCTTCCCGTATCTCGCCTACACGCCCGAGCGCACCGTGCTCTTCCCCCGGAAGATCCAGACGGCTCTCATCTACACCATGAACGCGCCCGAGGAGGAGATGCCGGTGGTGCATCAGGACTCGAGTGTGGCCGCGTCGCGTGGGATCATGACGCACATCTTCGGGAGCTGCGAGGTCGTGCTCTCGCACGAGACCTACCAGTTCGACGACTACTCAAAGTACGTGACCACCCGTTGGGATCCGGAGGTCAAGGCCCGCCGGCGCCGGGAGGTATTTCCGCAGGACTGCCGGCGCGCCTACGAGTTGGGGACGCGCCTCGCGGAAGCGGCGGGATAGGTCCGCAGGTATGGGTGAGGCCGCTCATGGGAGCCGCCGGCTCGCGATCTCGGCGCTTGTTGCGATCGCTCCAATCTGGGGCTACAACTGGGTGGTCATGAAAGTGGGCCTGCAGTATGCCCAGCCGTTCACATTTTCCGCCTTGCGCACTCTGCTCGGGGCGGCCGCTCTCTTCGCGGTCCTGGCGATGCTGCGCCGCCCTCTCCGCCCGCGGGCACCAGTTCTCACCGCGCTGCTTGGTCTGCTGCAGACTACGGGTTTCGTGGGGCTCACCATGTGGGCGCTTGAGAGCGGAGGGGCGGGTAAAACGTCGGTGCTCACCTACACCATGCCCTTCTGGCTGCTGCTCATGGCCTGGCTTGCGCTGGGGGAGAGACTGGGGAGGGCCCAGCAGGTGGCGGTCGCGCTGGCCTTGTGCGGGCTGGTGCTGGTGCTCAGTCCGTGGCGCTTGGGCGGCGGCCTCAGCGACCTGCTTGCGGTGGGAGGTGCGGTGTCCTGGGCCGCCAGCGCCGTGGTGGCCAAGATCCTGCGACGGAGCCACGCGGTGGACCTCCTCTCGCTGACGGCGTGGCAGATGCTGTTCGGCACCGTGCCGCTGGTGGTCGTGGCTCTATTGCTGTGGTCGGGCCCCCCGGTCTGGTCGGCGGCCTTCGTGGGTGCGCTGGCGTACAACGTGATCTTGGTGAACGCCCTGGCCTGGCTGCTGTGGCTGTTCGCGCTCCATACGCTCCCGGCGGGTACCGCCGGGCTGACCACCCTGGCCATCCCGGTGATCGGCGTCGCCAGCGCGTGGATCCAACTCGGCGAGCGCCCGGGCGCCGTCGAGGCGGTGGGGATGACCGCTATCGTGGCGGCGCTCGTGCTCATGACGTGGATGGAGGCGCGGCGGGCGGATACTTTGATGCCGCAGCAGTGACGCCCGCGATACGCGGTCCCCGGTCGCCTCGGGTGCAGGTGGAGGACTTCCGCACCGAACAGCGTTCACGCAGGTGGCGTCGGCCTCGCCTCGATTCGCGGCGCCCGGTGGAGTCTTCCAGGCGTGTATCATCTCAGAGTCTACGCGTTGACCCGGTTCGACCGCCGGACCCACGACCTGCCACCCTCGGGAGATACGTTGACCTCACGAGCTTCACGACGCTGGGTTCGACCTACTATCGGGCTCGTACTGACGTTCGCGTGGGTCGCCCTTGCCGGACTCGGCGGCCCCTATTTCGGACGGATCGACGAAGTCGCGACCAACGACCAAGCTTCGTACCTTCCGAGCAGTGCCGAATCCACTCAGGTGCAGAAGCGGCTGACCGACTTTTTCGGGGGAGGCACGATCCCCGCCGTCGTGGTGGCCGAGCGGACCGGAGGGCTGTCTGGTGAGGACCAGACGTGGCTCGCGGCACAGTTCACGAAGTTGCCCGTGGAGGTCCCCGCCATCTCCGGTGGTGTCTCCCCAGCCATCCCCTCCGCGGACGGCGAGGCGGCGCAGATCTTCGTGCCGCTGTCCACGGAAGCCGATGTCAGGGACGCAGTCGCCGATCTCCGCGCGAGCCTCGACGGGGCCCCTGGAGGTCTTGCGGTCTACGTCACGGGTGCGGCGGGACTGAGCGCCGACTTGGGTAATGGCTTCGCGGGCGTCGACGGGTTGCTGCTGCTGGTCGCGGTGGCGGCCGTGCTCATCATCCTGGTGTTCGTCTACCGATCGCCGCTGTTACCGATCATGGTGCTCCTCGCCGCGATGAGTGCGCTGTGCGCGGCGGTGTTGACGAACTTTTATCTGGCGAAAGCCGACGTCTTCAAGATCAACGCCCAGGTGCAGGGGATCCTGTTCATCCTGGTCATCGGAGCGGCGACCGACTACTCGCTCCTCTACGTATCGCGCTTTCGTGAGGCCCTTCACGATAACCGGTCCGTCTGGGAGGCTACGAAGGTCGCTTGGAAGGGATCCGTGGAGCCGATCGTCGCCTCGGGCGGCACTGTGATCGCCGGACTGTTGTGTCTGCTCCTTTCCGACCTGGCTTCGAACAAGGCTTTGGGCCCGGTAGCCGCGGTCGGCCTCGTCTTCGCGGTGCTGGCCGCGCTGACCTTCGTTCCGGCGATGCTCCTCTTGGCCGGACGGGCCGCGTTCTGGCCTCGGCACACCGACTACGCCGTCCAGCACGCCGAGCGGGACCCGAAGGGCGGCTGGGTTAGGATCGCTGGGATGGTTCGTGCACGGGCCCGGCCGATGTGGATCGTCGTCGGGGTCCTGCTGCTGCTCGGAAGCCTGGGCATCGCCGGATTGAAGGCCGACGGCGTCCCGGCCAGCGACCTGCTGCTCGGCGCGTCCCAGGCACGTGACGGGCAGAACGTTCTCGCCGCTCACTTCCCCGGCGGCTCGGGCCAGCCCGTACAGGTGATCGTTCCGGAGGCGAAGCTCGGCGAGACCGCCGAGGTCGCTCTCGGCAACGCGGGAGTGAGCAGTGCCTCGGTGGTATCGATGGATTCGCCGAGCGGCTCGATCCCGATCCCCGCCACGGCGGCGGGCCCACCGGGTCAGGCTACGCCCACCGTGTCCGACGGTGACGTCATGCTGCTGTTCACGCTCAAAGCCGCCGCCGACTCGCGGGAAGCGGAGCGGACGGTGACGGAACTACGCAGCGTGCTCCACCCGGTCGACGCGTCGGTCATGGTCGGCGGCCCGACGGCCACGGCCCTCGACACGAACCTGACAAGCACGCGCGACCGCAACCTGATAATCCCGGTGGTGCTCGTGGTCATCACGCTGATCCTGATGGCGTTGCTGCGCAGCGTCGTCGCGCCGCTCCTACTAATGGTCACTACTGTCTTGAGTTTCGGCACGGCGTTGGGCGTCACAAGCGTGATCTTCAACAACGTGCTCGGGTTCCCAGGCTCCGACCCCTCGGTGCCGCTCTACGGGTTCGTGTTCCTGGTCGCTCTCGGCATCGATTACAACATCTTCCTGATGACCCGCGTACGCGAGGAGTCCCTGGCGCACGGAACCGCGGAGGGTGTGACGCGCGGGCTCGTGGCCACCGGTGGGGTGATCACGTCGGCGGGCGTCGTGTTGGCCGCGACGTTCGCGGCTTTGGCCGTGATCCCCATCCTGTTCCTGGTGCAGCTCGCGGCGATCGTCGCCTTCGGCGTACTCCTCGATGCGCTCGTCGTGCGTGCCCTGTTTGTGCCGGCCTTGGTGCACGACGTCGGTGACAGGGTCTGGTGGCCTTCGCGGCTCCGAGGCCGCTGACGGGGGTCGTAGTGTCGCGATCCGCGAGGGCGGGTGTGCACGGCGCGTGGTGCGAGCCAAGGATGCCGGGGCCGTGCCGGCGTTTCTCCAAGCTATCGACCGGGTAGTATCGCGGTCGACGTCGGTAACACAGTGAGCGGGCAGATACGAGGTGGTCGTGCTATGGATCTACGGGAATACTTCGAAAAGACCAAGGGCTTTGGGGTCTTTTCGACGGCCGATGCACAGGGAAACGTGGATGCGGCGGTCTATTCAAGACCACATGTGCAGGAAGACGGGACGATCGCGTCGATCATGGGCGATCGGCTGACCCATGAGAATCTGAAGACCAATCCCCATGCCGTGTACTTGTTTCTGGAGGAAGGTGGAGGGTATCGAGGGAAGCGCCTCTACCTGACCAAGATCAGAGAAGAGCAGGATTCAGAACTGATCGGCGAGATGTGTCGACGCTGCTATCCGAGAGACCTGGAAGTCACAGATCCCCGATTCTTGGTCTTCTTCAGAATCGACAAGGAACTGCCGTTAGTCGGTCCCGGCGCCTAGAGACGGCAAGATGCTGGGAGCGGGGACGTGCAGGAAGAGCTCACTGGTGTTCGCCACGATCGCCGCGGAGTCGCGGCTCCCTCTTCCTCGAAAGGCGTCGGGCATGACACTCCGCGCGCGCCGCGGGAGCCCGCATCGTTGACGGCGCCCATGGTCGCCGTCCCTTCGATCTCCCGCGTACGCGTCCCGGCGTGCGACCCCCGCCTCGCCAGGTAGGCGGGGGCGGGCGACGTGCGGACGGCGGTTGCTGCGCACCGTTTGATTGGGCGCACCGTCGGGGATGCTCACGAGCACGTTAGGCAGCTTCGCTACGACCGGACCCGGGACCTGCGAGGCACGAACTCGACGAGCAGAGAAGGAGTCATCATGCTCCGAAAGACCGAAGCGTTACGCAAATACACATTGGGCGCCGTGGACGGCGAGATCGGAAAGGTCAAGGACTTCTACTTTGACGACCGGTTTTGGACCGTCCGCTATCTCGTGGCGGATACGGGAAATTGGCTCGAAGAACGGCCCGTGCTTATCTCTCCCTATGCGCTGGTCTCCGTCGATGATGAACGCGAGATCATCACTACGAACCTGACAATGGAGCAGATTGAGAACAGTCCGCCCGCAGACTCCGACAAGCCGGTATCACGCCAGTTTGAGGCCCTCTACCATGAGTACTATCAGTGGCCGGCGTATTGGTACGGTTCGTTTGCGTGGGGAGCCTACCCCTACCCCGCGCCTGTCCAGGAGAGAATCAGCCAGGAGAATGAGATGTCCTGGGACAGTCACCTGCGCAGCGTCGGAGAGGTAGACGGATATGGAGTCGGGGCTCTAGACGGAGACATCGGCCACATCGCCGGGTTCGTCATCGACGACGAGGACTGGGCGATCCGCTACCTGGTTGTCGACACGCGAAACTGGTGGCCGGGCAAGCACGTGCCGATGTCGCCCCAGTGGATAGCACGAGTGGGCTGGGATGATCAGAAGGTGCATGTCGACCTGGCCCGCGACACGATCAAGGATGCTCCCGAATATCCGCGCGATTCGGCCATCACCCGAGAGTACGAAGTAGAGCTCTTTCTCCACTACAGCAGGGAGGGCTATTGGGCCCAAGCGGGCCGCCCCTCGGATCCGGCGTGATCCTTGCGTGAGACCCCTCACAGCATGGAGGGGACCTGAGTCCCTCCAGATGAAGGCGCGCTACACAGGAGAGAGGGAAGATAGTGGACACAGTCGACAAGGATTTCGCAGCGGGGCTTCTGGAGGCTTGCGAGCCTCCCTGCCTCTCGCTCTACCAGCCGACTCATCGGCACCGTCCGGAAAACCAGCAGGATCCGATCCGGTTCGGGAACCTTGTGAAGGCACTCGAGGAATCGCTGCTGAAGAAGTATCCGAAGCGTGAGATCCAGACGCTCTTGGACCCCTTCCTCGCGTTAGCGGAAGACCGCGACTTCTGGGAGCACACCCTCGACGGACTGGCAGTGTTGGGTGCACGGGGTTTGTTCCGAGCTTACAGACTCCAGCGGCCGGTTGCCGAGTTGGCCATCGTGGCCGATAGCTTCCACACAAAGCCGCTGCTGCGCATGCTTCAGTCGGCCGACCGCTACCAAGTCCTCGGCCTGAGCCGACAGGAGATCAAGCTCTTTGAAGGTAACCGTGACGCCCTGGATGAGATCGACCCGGCCCCCGGTGTCCCGCGGACGATCACCGAGGCGCTGGGGGGTGAATTGACCGAGCCACACCAGACCGTCGCCTCCTACGGCGGCATCGGCGGGTCGCGCTCGGCCATGCACCACGGCCACGGTGGGAAAGACTCCGAGGTGGACATCGACGCGGAGCGCTTCTTCCGCGCCGTCGACCGCGGGATCCTGGAGCACCACTCGCGGCCCTCGGCCCTTCCGCTGATCTTGGCGACGTTGCCAGAACACCGTCAGCTGTTCCACCAAGTCAGCCACAACCCGTTGCTGATGGATGAAGGCATCGACACCCACCCGGACGCCCTGTCCGGCGACGAACTCCGCCAGCGGGCCTGGCACATCGTCGAGCCCCACTACCTGGAACGGCTGGATGGATTGATCGAGGAGTTCGGCAGAGCAAAGGCCAACGATCTCGGTGAGGGAGATGTGGCGCACGTCGCCAAAGCGGTCGTTGCCGGGCGGGTCGGGACCCTGCTCATCGGGACCGACCGGCAGATTCCCGGCCGCATCGATGCTGAGACCGGCGACATCGCGTTCGGGGACTTGGGAGACCCGGAGGTTGGTGAGGTGCTCGACGACTTAGGGGAGTTGACCCTGAAGATGGGCGGAGAGGTCGTAGTCGTCCCCACGGAGCGGATGCCGACCAACACGGGAATAGCCGCGATCTACCGCTACTGAAGAGGATAGGACATGCAGATCCAGATCAACACCGACAGCAACATCGAAGGTGACAACGCACTGGCTCAGACGGTCGAAACTATGGTGGGGGAGACCTTAGACCGCTTCAGCAGGCAGATCACACGCGTGGAAGTGCACCTCAGCGACCAAAACAGCGGCAGCAAGTCCGGCACCGAAGACAAGCGGTGCCTGCTGGAGGTCCGTCTCGGCGATCACCAACCGATCGCGGTGAGCCATCAGGCCTCTACCCTGGAGCAGGCCGTCGACGGCGCTGCCAAGAAGATGAAACGTTCGCTGGAAAGCACCCTGGGCAGATTGGGCAATCGCTAGGGCCGGCATTTCAGGGTGGCTTACCCAGGCTTCTGCCGGCGGACCACCCCCTGCGGAAGATCCGCGGAGGCCGCTCTTCCATCCCCCGGAGTACCTCCTGCGCGCCAGGCGGCCATATCGCGGGCGACGAGGAGCGGCTCGCCGAGCCCGGCCGCCTGGTCAAGGTGTACGATCCCTGCTGCGGCTCTGGCGGCCAACATCGCCTTCGGCACCGTCCTCGGCGACGACCGGCACGCGGGCTCCCACTTCGACTACGTCATCGCGGCGGTTCCCGCCGTCCCCGTCCGCGTGAAGCGCAGGTATCCGGTGACGCTCGAGCGAGGTCAGATCTTACGTGGTCCGTCTTGGGCCGTGCGGGGTGGAGCGATGGAGCCCGCATCCAAGACGTCGCTCGTGCTCGCTGCCCCTTCGGATTCCCGCGTGCGGGTCCCGGCGTGCGACGCGCGTCCCAGCCGCATGCCGAGCAGCACCCGCACCGGGAGTCTGCGGATCACCTCGTAGAGGGCGAAGGTGCCTGCCACCGAGGTCGCGAACAGGAGCACCCAATGCAGCGGCCAGGGGCCGGGAAGGCTCACCAGGTAGAAGGCGATGACCACGATCACGGTCTGGTGCAGGATGTAGATGGGGTATGAGCCTTCCGCCAGGTAGCCGAGGGCGGGCGACGTGCGGTCGAGGTAGCGCCGTCCGTACCCGAGGAGTCCCACGATCATGAGCCAGGTGGCGAGGCAGCCGAGCAGGGTCAGGCCGGCGCGGGCGAAGGACGGGTCGGGGAGAGGGTTGCGCAGGTTGCCGCTCAGGATCCAGAACAGCGTGAGGGCCACGCCGCCGCCGAGCGCGAGCCGGCGGTGCCGGGCGGCGCCCGCCGCGAAGGCCTGGTCGGCGAAGGCCAGGTAGCCAAGGACGAAGAACGCCAGGTTGTAGAAGAAGGCGAGTCCGCCCGATGGATCGGGCAGGGCTTCGCCAATCATGATGAAGAAGGCGGCGAGGAGCCAGGCGCTGCGCTTGGCGAGGAGCCGGGCTATGCCGGCCGAGCCGCGGGTGCCGCGTACGGTCCGTCCTCCAAGGAAGAAGGGCAGGGCGAAGATGGAGAGCAGGAAGAGCATCAGGATGAACCACAGGTGGCCGATCCCGAATCCGCCGAAGTAGTCACCGCCGTCACGGACGTTCCACACGAGGAAGTCGCCGCTCGCGAGGTAGTGAAAGAAGGAGCCGGTGTAGTCTGAGTTGAACCGGCCCCCGAGCCAAGTCTGGGGCGGGATCAGCACGAGGAAGCCGAACAGGAACGGCACCAGCAGGCGCTTCACCCGTTCGAGGAGATAGCTCCCGCCGCTCCTCTTCCGGAGGGCGTAGTGGGTGGATGCGCCCGCGAGGAAGAAGAGCAGCGGCATGTGCCATACGTCGATGAACCAGAGCACGTAGCCCAGCGGGGCGGAGGTGCCCGCGTCCTTCACGTAGAAGGGCTCCCCGGAGTTGAAGACGCGCGAGACATGGAAGGGGAAGAGCAGGAGCACGGCGAGCACGCGCAGCCAGTCGATGTAGTGGATGCGCGGCGAGTGGGTAGCGGGTCGGAGTGCGGCGTCGGTGGTGGGGTTCACGATGTCTCCTTTAGAGATGCGGTGACAGTCGCTCCGAGGGGGGCTCCGCTGGGTACTCGATCGAGAGCTCCGACGAGCGGCGGCGGTGAGGCAGTGGATCCACCGATGGAATCCGGCTCGGCCGGAACGTATGGCAGCCGCCAGGTTCACGCCCCCATTCTACGACGGAGGAGGGCCGGTGCATACAGGGCCCGACGCGCGGAGAGGTCGTACAGCTGCTCTACTCGCTGGATGCCAAGGTGGATCAAGGCGGCGGAGAGCACGACCAGTCGGTCGAGATCGCTGTCAGGTCGTTCGTCGCCCCGGGTGTGCGAACCGAACACAAAGATGCGCAGCGCATGGCATTCCCGCTCCCTTCGTGACTGCGCATAGGAGGCTGTTGAAGAACGAAGCCTCGGCCACGGGACCGGACTGGGCGCCATGCGGCGTACCAGAGCGCACTCCCGCGGCGACGCGTGCGAACCCCGCCTCCGCCTGGACGCAGGGCCCCGCCGGTGTCATAGTGCCCGGGTGAGCAGTCGAGGAGTCAGTGGAAGCGGGAGAATCGGGTGGCCCGCGTCTGCGCGCCGCCGTCACGGGATGGGCGCATCCGCCCGCAGCCGTCACGGGATGGCCGCATCCGCGCGCCGCCGTCACGCGATGGCGACCCGATGATCGCGGCCTTCCTGGCGCTGGCAGCTTCCGTGTGTTGGGGCGTGGGCGACGTGCTCGCCGGACTCGCGGGGCGGCGTAGCTCAACCTGGACCGTTTCTCTTGTGAGTCTGGGCTCGAGCCTGGTGCTGGGTGTGGTATTGCTGGCCGCGTTGGGGTACCGGTTGCCCACGTGGGAGGCCGCGTGGCCGGCGTTGGCGGCGGGGGTGGCGGTGAGCGTGGCGACCGTCGCCTACTTCGAGGCCCTGGCCGTCGGCACCATGAGCTTGGTGGCTCCGATTGCGAGCTCCTGCGCCGTCATCCCGGTGGCGGTGGGGCTGGTCCGCGGTGAACAGCCGAGCCTGATACAGGCGGTGGGGGTGGTGGCCGCGTTGGTGGGTGTGGGCTTGGCGGTGTACGACCGACACCCAGAGGCGGGAGTGGTGGGTACGATCGAGGTGGGCGTCGCGGTCGATCTCCCGGTGGAGAAACCCAGGCGAGGATCTCCACGCTCCAGGCCGGCGTATCGACCCCGTTTGGCCGCGGTTCTCGCCGTGGGGGCGGCGATGCTCTTCGGCGCCTCCTTGGTCGGGTACGCGGAAACGGCGGCCCACGATCCCCTTCTTCCCCCGGTGGCCGGGAGGTTCACCTCGGTGGCGATCCTCCTGGTGCTCGTGGGCGCGCTCCGCCTGCGCGCGCGACGCACGGTGTCCGTCGGCTCGGGCGTTACGGGGGTCGCGACGTCGGACCATCCTGTCCCGGGGTTCTGGCTGCCCAAGGACGTGTTGCCGCAGGTGTTGGTGGCGGGTGTCTTCCACCTCGCGGCGGCCACCCTCTTTTCTCTGGCCTCCACCCGCGGACTGCTCAGCCTGGTCTCCGTGCTCTCGTCCCTTGGCGCTGTGGTCACCATGGGATTGGCCTACTTCCTCATCCGAGAGCGGCTGGAGCCGCAGCAGGTGGTGGGGGTCGTCCTGGCCCTGCTGGGCGTGGTCGCGATCGCCGGAGGATGACGAAGTCAGGATCGGCATCTGGAGTGTTCGCCGGGGGCCTTCGCCCTCGAGGTGAAGTCTCCCACCCGTGGCGACAGCCAAGCGCCACGCACTTCGAGGCTGTGATCGCGGCTACCTCCCGATCAACCGCTGGGTGAGGGCGGCTCGATTCGAGCGACGGCCGGTGCGTGCCTCCACCCGGTCGGCGCTGGCCATCATCTTGGTGGCGAGGTTCACGCCCAACCAGCGCAATGGCTCCGGCTCCCAATCGGGCGAGCGGTGGTTGATCCAGGGTAGCGCGGTGAGCGGTGAGTCGGTGCCCAGGATGAGGTCGGTGAGTGTCCGACCGGCGAGGTTGGTGGTGGAGACGCCGTTGCCCACATAGCCGCCCGCCCAGGCGATGCCCGCGGCCTTGTCGTAGCCGGCCGAGGTGGTCCAGTCGCGGGGGATCGCGACCGCACCGCCCCACGTATGCGTGACGCGGGCCTCCGCCACCGGCGGCAGGAGTCCTCCGAGGACGGTCTTCAGCATGGTGAAGACAGCGGGGTCCTGCTCGTAGGCGGGGTGGACGAGCGACCCGCGATGGTACGGTGTTCCGCGACCTCCCATCGCGATGCGGCCGTCCGCGGTGCGGGCTACGTAGATGATGAGATGCCGGCCGTCGGACCAGGTGGCGTGACTCGTCCAGCCCAGTTGCTCCCACACCGTGTCGGGCAGTGGCTCCGTGGAGATCATGAGCGAGTAGACGGGCACGAGCGAACGCCGCATCCCGGGGAGTTCCACGGTGTAGCTCTCGGTGGCCCGCACCACGACGCCGGCCTTTACGCGACCGGCGGGGGTCAGGACGCCGCCGTGCCCGAGCGAGAGCACGGGGGTGCGCTCGTAGATGGGCACTCCCAGACCCTCCACCACACGGGCGAGGCCGCGGGCGAGCTTGGTGGGGTGCACACGAGCCGAGTGCGGGCAGTAGATCGCCCCCAGGGCGCCCGCGACGGGCACGAACTCTCGAGCCTCGTCCGGCCCGAGGAGGCGGAAATCCTCCTCGCCGAAGCCCAAGGACCGTTCGCTCAGCACCTTCCCGCGCACGGTGTCGATGTGTGCCCTGTTGGTGGCAAAGACCAGGTTGCCGCCGACGTGGTAGTCGCACTCGATGCCCTCGGTCTCTACCACTCGAGCGATCTCATACACGGTATCGAACATGGCCTGTTGCATGTCGATGACGCCCTGGCGGCCGGCGATCTCCGCCATCTTCTCTCGTGGGGTCGCGAAGCGCGCGGAGCACCAGCCGCCGTGTCGTCCGGAGGCGCCGAAGCCGGCCACCTCCTTCTCCAGTACCACCACCCGGAGCGAGGGGTCGGCCTTCTTGAGGTAGTACGCCGTCCACAAACCCGTATAGCCCGCGCCGACCACGGCCACATCAACGTCGGTGGGTCCGTCCAGGGGGGGACGAGGGGTGAAGTCGTCTTCGGCCGTGCCGTGCCACATGCTGATCGCTGTGTAGTCGATCATCGGGTCCTCCACTCGCGAGTCTTCGCTCTCTCAGTCGCCGTGACCGACGCCGTCTCCGCGTACGAGGCGGGAACGGCTTGATTCTAGCAGTCGCGGTTACCGCCCGCCCGTTCTTGGGCACGTACAAGGTGCCGATTGTCGCAAACCTCTGTGAAGGAGTCCGTCATGGGAAACATCGTCGAACTCGACGTCCGCGACATCCCGCCCTACGAGCGTCACGGTCGCATCTTCGACACCTGGCACGCGTTGCCGGTGGGGGACGAGATCGTGCTCACCAACGACCACGAACCCCGACCCCTCTACTACCAGTTCGAAGCCGAGTACACGGGGGAATTCGAGTACTCCGCCGAGGAGCGCGGCGAGCACTGGTGGGAGGCGCGCATCAAGCGCATCGCTCCGGCGAAGGGGTAACCCGGCGTCAGGCGGACCCGGTTCGCCAGCCGTCCCACCCCCGCCGGATCTCGTCTCGGACGGCATCGTGGATGGCGGCGGGTGACCGGTCCTCGCGCCGCTCGGACAGCACCGCGTCGAGTGTGCGGAGCATCCGCTCCGTTCCCGTACCGAGCGTGAGCCACGAGCGGGACAGTGAGATCACGTCGCGGGCGAGCAGCAGTTCGATTGACAGGAGGCTCTCCAAGAGGTCGAGGGCCGAAGCTGTGGTGCGCACCGTGAGTGGCGCGTTCGTGGCATGGTCCTCGATCTCCATGTCGAGCGGCGGCACGTCCAGGGTGGCCGGCCCGGCCAGCAGTCTCAACTCCGCCAGTTGTGCGGCCGCCGCGTATCGCAGCCAGAGACCGAAGTACTCCTCCGTGCCGCCGGGCTGCCACGTGACCGTGTCGGGCGCGCTCGCGAAGAAGGCGTCCCAGAGGTGGCTCATGCGGCGCTCGCTGAGTTGTGCCACGTGTGCCACGGCGATGCGCAAGGCGTCGAGGGCGATGGCCGCCACGATCGGATGGAAGTTGCCGTTGTGGATCAATCCGTCGCCGTCCGGCCGGACGAGGGGGTTGTCGCTCATTGAGTCGAGTTCGGTCTCCAGCGCGTGGCGGCCGAAGGTGGTGAACTCTCGCAGCGCACCGTGGACCTGGGGGGCGACGCGGAAGGAGAGCGGATCCTGGACGGAGGACGGGCCGTCGGGTCGGAACAGGTAGCTGCCTTCCAGGACTTCCCGCATGTGGGCCAGTGCGGCCAGTTGGCCCGGATAGGGTTTCGCTTCACCCACCGCCGGGAGGATCGACGAGGGGTTGCCGTGCACGGCCTCGAGTGACAGGGAGGCGGCGACGTCGGCCGTCCGAGCCATGTCCTCCGCTCGGAGCACGACGAGGGCGCCGTGTCCCAGGGAAACACCGTTCGCCGAAATGAGTGCGAGACCGTCTTTTGGTTGGAGCCTGAGTGGGACGATGCCCGCCCGCCTGAGGGCCTCGGCGCCTTGGAGAACATGGCCCCGGTATTCCGCCCGCCCCTCTCCCATGGCGACGAGGCCGATGGCCGCCATCTGGGGGAGGTCGGCGGCGCCTACGGATCCCAGGCCGGGAACGACCGGGTGGACCCCGGCGTTGAGCATGGCCACCAGAATCTCCGCCACGGCGGGACTCGCGCCCGACCCGCCGCGGCTGATGCCGTTCACCCGGGTCACGAGGGCCGCCCGCACGACTGCGGTGGGTAGGGGAGCGCCGATCCCACCGGCGTGGGATCTCACCAGGGTCCCCTGCGCGCGGCACAGCATGTCGTCGGGCAGACGGGTGTCCTTGAGGTGGCCCACGCCGGTGTTCAGTCCGTAGACGGGTTTGCCTGCGGTGAGTGCGGCCTCGACCACGGCTCGTCCCGCTCGGATGCGGGCGTGGGCGTCCGCGCTGAGCTCGACTCGGGCGCCGAGGGCGACCGCGCGGACGCCCTCCACAGTGAGGGGGTGCGCGCCGATGAGTATGGTGTCCATGGTATGAGGTACCTTCCCAGGCCGGGCGCGCGTCATGCCGCGGAGTGGCCAAGCCGAGTCTGGAGTCCCAACCGGCACCGCGCGGCGGTTCGACGAGGGTGCCTCGGGCGCGGTTTTCGATCGCGCCTGCCCTGGGTGGTCCACACCGAGGCGCACGGTTTCGTCCGCGGCCCGATGCTAGAATGTGTCACCCGTTCATACCTCGCGCGAACCATACCGCGCCCGAACGGTCGATGGAGGACCGGAGGAGGGAGCATCCGTGGACAGAGATACCGCACTCCGACTGGTCGAAGAGCGTGTCCCCAACCGGAATCTCGTCAACCACATGCTGGCCGCCGAAGCCATCATGGCGGCGTTGGCCGAGCGCTTGGGCGGCGAGCGGGAGCGCTGGGCGCTCGCCGGGCTCCTGCACGATCTCGACGTGATGGAGACGGCCGAACTCTTCGAGGAACACGGTCTGCGGACGGTCGCCTGGCTACGGGAAGCGGGTTACGACGACGAAGAGGTGCTGCAGGCTATCGGCTCCCACAACCCGGCCAACGGGTCGCACATGACCTCCACGCTCGACCGCGCCCTCTTCGCGGCCGATCCCCTCACCGGGCTCATCACCGCTGCGGCGCTCATCCGGCCTGAGAAGAAGCTGGAGCTGGTGCAGCTGAAGAGTCTCAAGAAGCGTTTCAAGGAGCCTTCGTTCGCCAAAGGCGCCCGTCGTGAGGACATAGTTACGTGCGAGGACCTCGGCATACCACTCGAAGAGTTCTTGGCCCTCGGTCTCGAGGCCATGAAGTCGGTGTCGGCCGACCTCGGGCTGTAGGTGGGAGGTTCGGGCATGCTGGACGGCGCCCGTTATGCCCACACCAACGTGATCGCGCGCGATTGGCGGCGGCTGGCTGAGTTCTACCAGGAGGTGCTCGGCTGTGAAGTCGTGCCTCCGGAGCGGGAGTATTCGGGTGCCGCCCTGGAAGCGGGCACCGGCGTCGTCGATGCCGCTCTCGCGGGCGTCCACCTCCGCTTGCCTGGTCACGGTCCGGATGGTCCCACCCTGGAGATCTACTCCTACTCCCGTCTCGTGGATGGCCCGGCGCCCGCCGTGAACCGGCCCGGGCTCGCTCACCTGGCTTTCGAGGTGGGCTCCGTGGTCGACGCGCGCCTGGAGGTGCTGCGGGCCGGAGGCGCCGCCGTCGGCGACGTCGTGTCCCTCACTACGACCGTGGGGAGTCGCGTCACCTGGTGCTACGTCACCGATCCCGAGGGGAATATCCTCGAACTGCAGTCCTGGGACTGACGGGGGCGGGGGAACGTGTCTGAGACGGGCGGCGCGGAGACACCACGGAGCACGCTTGAGGAGCTCGAGCGGTGCGACCTGGGGTGCGAGGCCTCCGAGCCGGCACTCGACGCTCAGGAGATCGCCGCGTGGGAGCGCGGGGCGGCCTTGCTCGAGCCCTACCGCCGCCGGCTGAGCGACTTCGAAGTCTGGGACGCCCACGCCCACGTGGGCTGCGACATCGACTCGAGCCGGGTGACGGCCGCCCAACTCGTCGGCCGGCTGGACCTCCTGGGCGTGCGGCGCGCCGTCGTCTTCCCCATGAACGACCCCCGCCAGGGGGTGTGCTTCCATCACCCCAACGACCTCGTGTGGGCGGCTCATCAGAGATACCCTGATCGGCTGGTGCCGTTCTTTCGCCTCAACCCGAACTTCCCCTCGCGCGAGGAGTATGAGCGCCGGGTAGAGCAGGGGTTCCGGGGGATCAAACTCCATCCCCGGTCTCAGTCCTTCCGTATCGCGGGGCCCGCGGCCATGGAGGTCTACTCGTGGGCCGAGGCCGACGGTCTGCCCGTCTTGCTGCACACAGGAAGAGGAGCAGGCAGCGTGGTGGAGGAACTGCGCGCGGTCATCGACGCGTTCCCCTCATTGCGCCTGATCCTGGGGCATTCGGCCCTGCAGGAACTGCCGGAATGCTGTACCCAATGCGGGAACTGTGACTGGGTGCTGTTCGACACCTCCACCCTCGATCGTGACCGGCTGCGCGAGCTCTTCCTGCGCACCGACCCCCACAAGATCGCCTACGGCTCGGACATCCCGTTCGGCGATCAGGCGGAGGAGTTGGTGCGGGTGCTGCAGGTGGCCGAGGAAGCGGGGCTGGACGATGCGGCAATCGCGCTCGTACTGGGGGGGAACATCCGCCGCTGGGTGGAGACGTCGCCGGCGGAGCGCGGGGTGTGCGAGTGGGAGACCGAGTCGGCGACGCGGGCAACGGGGATCGTCAGCCCGGGCTGAGTCGGCGCGGGAACCGACATCTCCTGGAGGTCAGAGATGCTCGAAATGGGCCGGCCGCAGAGAGTCGAGGTCGCCGGCGGTGAGGGTGCGGTCGATGGCGGCGAGCAGATGCTCGCGATCCGCGGGAAGACGTCCGTGCAGTGGCAGGTAGTTGGTTATGTGATCGGAGAGCAGGATCACGGGCACCTGGATGCTTTCCAGCAGGAGCCGCGTCTCGAGCAGGGCTTCCCCCGCACCTGCCTCCACGAATTCCCCGCGCCGGCGTTGGTGCCAGAGGGGGGTGTTCTCTTGGATGAAGAGGGTGCGGGGGCGGATGATCTCGGGGCCTATCGCGTTCACGACGGCTGCGGTGCCGAGGGCGTGCTCGCGATAGCGGTCGCGGCCGCCGAGGCCGATCAGCACGTAGAGGCTCACGGGGAAGCCTGCCTCTTTCAGCATGCGGCCGGCCGTGATCATCTCGTCGGGGCTCACACCCTTCTTGACCCGCCGGAGCACTTCCTCGTCACCGCTCTCGAGGCCCAGGTACACCGCGCTGAGCCCCGCGCGGCGCAGTTCGGCCAGTTCGTCCACGCTCTTGCCGCCGGCGAGTCCCGGCCGTTGTGCCGGGGCGTCCGGCCCGCCTGCCAGATAGCGTGCGCCGCCGTAGGTTCCCACGTGCTCGAGTTCGGGGAACAGTCGGTATGCCTCCGTTAGAATGGTGAGCAGGTGCTCGGTGGGCAATGCTATGGTGTTCCCGTCGGCGAGGAAGAGGGCCGGTACGCGCGGGTAGGTGTCGCGGGCCAGAGCCAGGTCCTCGAGGATCTCGTGAAGTGGACGTACGCGAAAGCGCTTGTCCTTGTACATTGCGCAGAAGGTGCAGCGATTCCACGGACAGCCGATCGTCGCTTGGATGATCAGGCTGCGGGATTCGCAGGGTGGGCGATAGATCTGGCCTTCGTATCTCATCCTGCGATTCTATCAGCGGCTACGTCCGGCGGCCGCCGCGGAGGCGCGTGTCGGGGCGAGGAGGCGGAATAATGGTAGAGGGAACCGGGGAGACCGGCGGCGCGGCGTCTGACGACGAGACCGGAGCGGGAGCCTACGGCCGGGCGATCGAAGAGGCGGTGAAGGAGTTGCGCGCCGCGGTTCCGGGCGTCGTGTCCGAGGCGGCGGCCGTCGCGTTCGCGGCCGGCCCGGCCGGGCCGGGCGGCTCGGGCGGCGGTGTGTTCACCGTGCCCTACATGGACGCGACCCTTCAGGTGTCTTTTCCCGCGGGAGTCGTGAGTGACGGCGGGGAGAGGGCCGTGGTCGCGGTGACCATAGTCGTGCTGCACTATCTGGCGCGCTCGGTGGGTCCCCTCGATCTCTCGGAGCCGGTGCGTTTTGCCGGGCTTCCCGGCGCCGGTGCCTACGTCGCGGCGTTCCGCTCCCACGCCGAGATCCCTCTGCTCCAGCGTTTCGGTGAGGATGGAGATACGTACGTGCGCGCCTTGCGGGCTCTCGGCGGTCGGCCGGTCGCGGACTCGCAGGAGGACGACCCCGAAGTGGTGTGGCGGGTGCCGTTCCTGCCCAATCTCCCCCTGGGCATTCGGTTGGGATTGGCCGAGGACGGCATGCCGGCCGAGTGTGTGGTGATGTTCCCCCGCAGGGCCGGCTTCGCCTACCACGTGGAAGACCTGGCGGTGGCGGGCGAGCTCATGAGTGCGCGTCTGCTGCAGGTGGCCGAAGCTCTCGAGGCCGCCGGCGGAGAGGTCGACCTGAGCGTGCTCGCCACGTTCTTCGACCCGACCGAGGCCGAACTGGTGGTGGGCAAACTCCGGAGCGCCGGCGTGGAGGCGATCATCCAAGGCGACGCGCTCTCCGTGGTCTACGGTCTCAGCATGGAGGGACACGCCCGCCACCACGTGCTCGTGCGCTCGGACGACCTCGTGGAGGCTCGAGGCGCCCTGGATCTCGGGACGGGCCGACCGGAGAGGCGTGCGGACGGGGGCGAAGGGTCCGGTGAGGTCTGATGGTGGACTCCGCTTGGATGTGGGAGGCGGCGATGGAGGTGGTGGCGGCGGCCACCCGAGGCGATGCGGTGGAGGAGGTGCACCGTGGCGTGGTGACCGTTGCCGACGTGGGCGGGCGGTTGCTGGGAGGCGTGGGCGACCCGCAGACGCCCATCCTCCTGCGCTCGGCTGCGAAGCCCTTCCAGGCGCTGACCCTGGTGGCCACTGGGGCCGCCGATGCTCTGGAGGTCACGGAGTCCGAGCTGGCTCTCATGTGCGGCTCGCACGCCGGGGAAGAGGAGCACGTGCGCGTGGTGTCCGGACTGCTCGAACGTCTGGGGCTTTCGTCCGACGACCTGGTATGCGGCACCCATCCGCCGTTCAGCCGCACCGCTCGCTTCGCGCTGCAGGCACGTGGTACACCTCCGTCCCCACTGCAGAACAACTGCTCGGGCAAGCACGCCGGGATGCTGGGCTTGGCCCTGTTCCTGGAGGCCCCTCTCTCCGGATATGAAGATCCTTCACATCCGGTGCAGCGCGCCATCGCCGCGACGGTGGGACGACTTCTCGGACGAGACGACGCCGTCTTCGAGGGAGTCGACGGGTGTGGCGTCCCCGTGTTGCTACTCTCGACGCTCGAGTGCGCGACGCTGTTCGCCAGGCTTGCGGAAGGAGCCGATCCTTCTCTCCGGCGGGTGCGCGACGCCATGATGGCTCACCCCGAACTGGTGGGAGGCGAGGGTCGCTTCGACACCCGCTGCATGCGCCTTCTGCCCGGAGAGCTTGTGAGCAAAGAGGGCGCCGCCGGGGCGCAGGGCGTGGGGCTCGCTTCCGGCGTCGGTCGGCTGGGACCGGTGGGGTGCGCCATCAAACTCGCCGACGGCACTCAAGGTGTGGTTCCCCTTCTCGTGGGCGCCTTCCTTCACTCCTGGGGTGAGACCGGCGCCGGCGAGACACTGGCGGGTGAGAGCGCCACCATGGTGCGTTCGCTTGCCGGACGGGAAGTCGGCCGGATGCACGTCGTGGTGCGCGACGCCGTCCTGCGTCGCAGAGAGTCGCGCCACACGAACTGGACGGCTTCCCCGCGGCCGGTCGACGCCGCCGACGGCACCGGCGGGCTCGTCTCCGAAGCGCCGGGCGTCTCGGTGAGCGAGGGCGGTGGCCGCGACCGCGCAGTAGTCCGTTTCCTCCGGGAGGAGTGGCCGTTCGCCGACGCGGAGATACTCGGACGCACGTATGACTGGAGTGCGGAGACCGTGGATCTGGTTGCCCGCGAAGGGCGTCAAGTCATAGGCGTGCTGCGCGGCCACTTCACCGGTGGGGTGGCCACCATCAACGAACTGCTGGTGCGGAAGGATCGGCGCGGACGCGGCGTCGGCGCGCTTCTGGTGCGTACTCTCGAAAGGGACGCGGCCGCCCGTCGCTGTCACAAGGTGACGCTGCGCACGCCGGCGGGCTCGTCCGCGGAAGCCTTCTACCGCGGCCTTGGCTACTCGCGCGAGTACTCGCTGGCGGGGCACCATTTCGGCCACGACTACGTGGGTATGTGGAAGCGGATGGCCCGTACGACGGTCGGCTCCGAGCAGGAGGAGGTCTGATCTCCAGCCCGGCAAAGGGTCCGGCGAGCAGCCGGTAATCCCTTCTCCGACCCCATCGTCTATACTTCACTCTTCGAGGCCGGGCGGCTGTGGCCCGGCCCGTTGTCCGCCCAGGAGGCCTCAGTGTTCCGGATCCTGTATCTCTTCGTCCTCTCCGACCCGCCGTCGTGGGTGGCGTACGCCCACGTCACGCTGCTCTTCGTGCTCATGGGTCTCACGTACATACAGAGCAGCAGACGCGGCGTGGGCTTCATGATCGTATTCCTCGCGATGACCGGTATCTTCATGGTCGACATCCTGGCCTACATCCCGTTCTACTTCTACGTGCGCGCTCGGGATCGCGGGCGCGCGGGCCGGAAGATCCAGGGGCCGGACGCGCAGCCGCCCGCCGACTCTCCGGTGGCTGTGGATTGACCTTGCCGGCCAAGGCTCCCCTGCTATCATTCCAAGCATGATGGGTTCTCGGAGCGGGATATCGAAAGGGCTGCTGTGGGGTCTGATCGGGCTGTGCGCGCTGGCAGCCGTCGGCGCCACGTTCGTCGCGGTGCAGTATGCCACCGCCTCGTCGCTGGGCGACGTGCTGCCCGAAGAAGGTGCCGTGATGAGTGTCTCCGAGGTCGTGGTGTCTGCGTCGATGCCGGGCTTCGAGCCGGGAGCCGGCACCATCGAGATGCTCATCGACGCCCGGCCGGTGCCGCCGGAAGAGCTGGAGTTGGTATCGGGCGCGGTGCGCACCACCACCACCCTCCGTGACGGATCGCATTGGGCACGGGTGACATTGACCACGAACAACCTGTTCGCCCGGCGGGTCGTCACTTCGTGGTCGTTCACGGTGGACACCACGCCGCCCTCCATCAGCGTCTCGGCCCCGGAGGGCGACGCTTCGTCGTTCTCGACCACACCCGCCGTGATAGAACTCTCCTCTCAGGAGTGGGTGGAGGCACAGTTAACGATCGACGGCGTCGATGTGCCCCTCGAGGGCGAGAGCCCGGCGTTCCGGGCCACTCTCGACCTCGCGGCCGGTCCCCATGTGGCCGTGGCGCGGGTGACGGACCGGGCCGGTCACACCACCACCAGCACCTGGACCGCGTACGCGGACTACACCGCCCCAACAGTGGAGGCGGTGCACTGGCCCGCCGATCCCTGGGACGAGCCCCGGTCCGACCTGATCTTGGCCGTGACGGACGACCAGCCGAACGGCATCGAGTTCGTGGCGCTGCTGGACGGAGAGCCGGTCGCCGTCGAGGATGTCGCCGCCGCCGAGGACAATCCGGCACGGCGCTTCAAGATCGATACGGGCGACCTGGCCGAGGGCGAACACCTGCTCGAATACACAGTCACCGATCGGGGGGGCAACGAGTTCACCCACACCGACCGCATCCTGGTGGACTCCACGGAGCGGTTCGGCGAACGCGAGATGGGCCCGGGCGCCATAGGGCGGGACGTCACCGAACTGCAGCGGATCCTGGCGCGCAAGGGGTTCATGGATGTCGAGCCCAGCGGAATCTTCGATGACCCAACTGCGGTCGCGCTCGTAGACTTCAAACGCTCCAAAGGCCTCAAGACCACCGCCCTCCTCGACAACGAGTCATTGGTGACCATGCTGGGGTCGATCGCGATCGACCGTTCCGAGCGGAAGCTCTACCTCTACGACGGCGAGACGCTGGTGAAGACGTATTCGGTGGCCGTGGGACAGCCGCGCTATCCCACACCGACGGGGAGCTACAACATTATCAACATGGCCTACCACCCCACGTGGAACCCGCCGCCGTCGCCGTGGGCGTCCGGGCTGGAGCCCGTGCCCCCGGGGCCGGGCAACCCCCTCGGCACCCGCTGGATGGGCCTCTCCGCGCCCCACGTCGGCATCCACGGCACCTACCAGTCCGGGTCCATCGGCACCGCGGCCTCCCACGGGTGTATCCGCATGCACATCCGCGACGTGGAGGAACTCTTCGAACTCGTCTACGTGGGCACGCCGGTGGAGATCGTGCCGTGACGGAAGAGCCGCCGGCGCCCACCGCCCCCAGGCGCGGACGCCGGAGCGGCGGGAAGATGGCGCGCGACGGCCTGCTTCTGCTGGTGATCCTGGCCATGGGCCTTCCCTTCGTGGTGGCCCGCATCGGGGCCGCGGACCTCGCCTCCGAGCAGCAGGAACCCGCGCGCCTCGCCCGGCGCGCGGCCTACGAGCAGCAGGACTGGTTGGCGAACTCCATGAGCAACAAGGTGACCGCCGTCGAGTCCGGCCCCGATGGGAGCCTGCGCATCGCGCAGCGCTACTACACATTCTGGGGTGTCCCGTGGGGTTCGTCGGAAGCCCTGGTGGGCGTGGACGGTTCCGTCACCGACGTGACCACCCGCCTGCTCGTGCACGACCTCTTTTAGAAGGCGTTCCCGACTCTCGCCTGTCAGTCGGCTTGCCCTGGTGTCTCGTCTTATATATACTCAGTATATAGGCAAGGCACCAGGAGTTCCGCGGGTTGTGCGCTCCGCAGCTGGGAGCAGCCCGGGTGCTCGACGCTGGAGGGACGCTCTGTCAGTCAAATACGCGGCGCTCGGACTACTGGCCCAGGGGCCTCAGCATGGCTACGAGTTGAAGGCCGCCATGGAGACCGACCTCATTTCTCTTTCGCCGCTGAACTTCGGCCAGGTGTACACCACGCTGGATCGTCTGGAGCGAGACGGTTTCGTCGCCCACCACACGGTGGAGCAGGACGAACGTCCGGCGAAGAAGGTGTACGAGATCACCCGGGCGGGGCGGGACGAACTGCTGGCGTGGATGGGTTCTCCGTCGGTCCCCGCCCTCGACTTGCGGAACGCGACCTTCCTCAAACTGGTGCTCGCCCAGTCCCTCGATGCGGAGATCGACGGTCCGAGCCCGGGGGAGGTGCTCCTGGTCGAGCGACGCGCCTGCTTCGCCAAGCTGCACGAGGTGGCGTCGGCTCGGGTGGAACTCGGGCGGAGTCAGGTGCGGGAAGGGGGGGCCGTCACCAGCGCCCTGCTCCTCGATCTGGCCGCCCTGCGTCTGGAGGCGTTCCTGAAATGGCTCGACACGTGTGAGGCGGCCTTGGTGGCGCGCACGGCGACTAGACTGGAGGAGTGACGATGACGGCGGTGGAGACCCGGGGGGTGCGCAAACGCTTCGGCGTGGGAGATACACAGGTGGAGGCCTTGCGGGGGGTCGATCTCGTGCTGGCGGAGGGGGAATTCCTGGCGGTCATGGGGCCGTCGGGGTCGGGGAAGAGCACCCTCCTACACCTGATCGGTGGATTGGACCGCGCCTCGGAGGGCACCGTGCTGGTGGGCGGTGAGGACCTCTCGACCCTCGACGACGACTCACTCACGCTGCTCCGGCGCCGACGCATCGGCTTCGTGTTCCAGTTCTTCAACCTCCTGCCCATCTTGACGGCCGAGGAGAACGTCGCCCTCCCCCTGGTGATCGACGGGGTGGACGAGCGGGAGGCCGCGCGTCGCGCCGTGGCCGCCATGGAGTCGGTGGGGATCGCCCATCGTCGGAGTCACCGCCCTTCGGAGTTGTCCGGAGGGGAGCAGCAGCGTGTAGCCGTGGCTCGGGCGTTGGTCACGGAGCCCGTGCTCATCCTCGCGGACGAACCCACCGGAAACCTGGACAGCGCTTCGGGCGACCAGGTGATCAGCCTGCTGCGCCGGCTCGTGGACGAGCGTCGGCAGACGATCCTCATGGTCACCCACGATCCGAAGGACGCCGCCGTCGCCGATCGCCTGATCACGTTGAAGGACGGCCGCGTGTTCGACGAGCAACGCCTCCCGGAGCGGCGCCCCCCGGAGGACGTCCTGCGGGAACTCGACGGAGGGCGCGAGTCGTGACCCTCCGATCGTACACACTGAGAGAGCTCCGGCGGCGGCCCGGCCGTACCGTGCTCACACTCCTGGGGATCGTCATAGGCGTGGCCTCGTTGGTGGCGGTCTCCCTTGCCACCGCGACCGCGCGGGACGCCTATCGCACCATGTTCGACCGCGTTGGGGGACGCGCGGAGCTTGAGGTCGTGGCGGCGGCGGGAGACGTCTTCGATCCGGAAGTCGGCCGGGTGGTAGCGCCGGTGGAGGGGGTGGAGTCGGTGGTGCCGGTGGTGCAGGCGCAGGCCGCCCTACTCACCGGTGCGAGTCGAGCATCCGTCTTGGTGCTTGGTATCGATCCCGAGAGGGACGGAGCCGTGCGCGACTACGACATGCGCGAGGGCGTGGCCCTCGGCGCTTCGTCCCTCTCCGACAACGCGCCCTCCTCCGGCGAGGGCGTCGTGACCGTGCTCCTGGAGGCCGGCTTCGCGGACGGGCTCGGGGTGGGAGTCGGGGACACGACGCGTCTCCTCACGCCCACCGGCCTCGCCGACGCCACCGTTGTCGGACTGGTGGATTCTCCCGGCGCCGCGGCCTTCAACGGCGGTGCGGTGGTCTTCATGGACATCACCGATGCGAGGGTCCTCTTCGCGCTGGAGGGGGTGAACTCTCTGCAACTCGTGCTCTCTTCCGAGGCCGCCTTTGCCACCGTCGAGGAGCGGGTGGCCGAGGTGCTGCCCGCCGGACTTCTGGTGCAGGCGCCCGCCGCGCGCGGCGATATCGCCCAAGAGAGCCTCGCGAACACGGAGGCCGGCCTCAGCTCGCTGAGCGGCTTGTCCCTGGTGGCCGGCGTCTTCATCATCCTGAACGCCTTCTTGATGAGCGTCGGCGAACGCAGGCGCCAGCTCGCGATGCTGCGGGCTCTGGGGGCCACCCGGCGCCAGGTGACCCGACTGCTGCTGCGCGAAGCGGCCGTGCTGGGGGTTGTCGGCACCGCGCTCGGGCTCGTGCTCGGCCTGCTCGCCGCCTTCGGCTTGGCTCGGGCGGTGGGAGGGCTCGTGGGTGCCGACCTCCCCGGGCTGGCCCTGTCCTGGAGACCGTTCGTCACCGGGGCCGTGGTGGGGCCTGTTCTGGCCCTGGTCGCCACTTACGTGCCGGCGCGGCGCGCCGGGCGGATCACGCCGCTGGAGGGCCTCACGGCCGAGAGCCCGGAGTCGTCCGATTCGGGTGGTCGTCGCTGGCCGTCGTACGTGGGGTTGGCGCTGGTGGGCCTGTCTTTGGTCGCTGCGGCCGCCCTTCTGAGCGGAGCGCTCCCCGCCACCGTGGCTGCGCCTGTGTTCATGGCCCTGGTGACCGGGTGCGTGCTGGTTGTGCCGCTGGTCACGCCTGCGTTGTCGCGTTTTTGGGCGGTTGTGCTGGTGCCTGTGTTGGGCATGGAAGGTCGCTTGGCCTTCAGGCAGCTCGAGCGACACCGCACCCGTACCAATCTGACCGTGGGCGTGCTCTTCGTGGCGGTGGTGGTGGCCGTCAGCATGGGCGGTAGCCTGCTCACCAACGTGCAAGATTCGGCCGACTGGTACGACCGCACCATCGTGGGCGACTACTTCGTGCGTGGTGTGATCCCCGACTCTGGCACCATGCGGGCCGCCGCGCTCGAGCCGCGGATCGGTCAGGAGATCGGTGCGCTCGACGGGGTGGAGTCGGTGTATCCCTTCTCCTTCGTGCAGGCGCGGGCCGTCGGGCGCCCGGTGATCGTGCTCGCCCGGGCGTTCGACGAGGGTCCTCTACCTTTGGATCTGGAGGAAGGATCGCCGGAGGAGGTCCTCGCGGGCCTCGAACGAGGCGAGGTCGTCCTCGGCACCACCCTCGCCCGCTTCGCCGATGTGGGTGTGGGGGGGGAGATCGTGGTGGAGGCCACGTCCGGACCGGTGACGTACCGGGTGTCGGGGCTGGTGACCGAGTACACCGCGGGTGGATACGCCCTGTACATGGACTACCCCACCGCCGAGCGCGACTTCGACGTGGTAGGTGCCGACCTTTACATGGTCACGGCCGCCGCGGGCCGGGCGGACTCGCTCGGCACGGGCCTGCGCGAACTGGCCGACCGGGAGGGTCTGCTCCTGCAGTCGCAGGCTGACTTCAGGCAGCTGGTGGCCGACATGATCAACGGCATCATGGGTTTCCTCTGGCTCTTGATCGCACTGGTGTTCGTGGTCGCGTCCCTTGGTGTGATCAATACCCTCACCATGAACGTGCTCGAGCAGACTCGGGAGATCGGTCTGTTGCGGGCTGTGGCCATGACGCGTCGCCAGTTGCGCCGGATGATTCTGTCGCAGGCTCTGGGCATGGCCGTCGTGAGCCTCGTGCCGGGCTTGGCGGTGGGTGTGGCCGTGCAGTACCTCTTGAATCGCGGCACTCGGGCCGTAAGCGGACAACCCGTCGACTTCTCGCTCTCGCCGGTGGTGCTGGTGGGCACGTTCGCGGCCGCTTTGCTGATCTCCCTGTTGGCCGCGTACTTCCCCGCCCGCCACGCCGCGCGCCTCGAAGTGGTGCAGGCGCTCCAGTACGAATAGTCCGGAGCGTAGCGGTCGGCGCGTGGCCGGCCTCTGTTACGATGACCCTGAACGACTGAGGGGAGATGAGCGTTGGGGGTCATGCTGGGAGTGGACATCGGCGGCACGAAGATCGCCCTCGGCCGCGTGCTTGCTGATGGTTCTCTTCATGGTGCCGTGACTCGGGTACCGAGTGACATCCGCGGCTCGGACGAGCTGTTGGGGGGGCTGGTGGCCGCGGTCCGCAGGGAGGTGGAGGGTGCGCGCCGCGACGGTCTGCAGGTGCGCGGCGTGGGTTTGGGTTGTGCGGGCACGGTGGATCGCGATCGCGGGGCCGTGGTCGTCTCCCCGAACCTCCCTTTGGTCGACGCGCCTTTGGTCCAGGTGGTGTCCGAGCAGGTGGGCCTGCCGGTGGTTCTGGACAACGACGCCAACGTGGCCGTGCTCGCGGAGGCCCGCGTGGGTGCGGCGGCCGGCCTGCGGCAGGTCGCCATGCTGACCCTGGGGACCGGCGTAGGCGGCGGCCTCATCCTCGACGGACGTCTCTACCGCGGCGCCACGGGGGCGGCCGCGGAGTTGGGTCACACCATCGTGGCGGCGGGCGGCGAGCGCTGTGGGTGCGGCGCGTTCGGCTGCCTGGAAGCCTATGCCTCCGGGAAGGCCCTTGAGCGGACGGCGTCCCGTCTGATCGACGCGGGCGGTCGCGTGCCGGGTCCCGCCGAGGCCGCCGCGGTAGGGGTGTCGGGCTGGGCCGCCACACCTGGTGCCTGGGAGCCCGTCGGCGGCGTCGAGGCCGGCGGTGCCGGCGGGGCCGACGCCGCTGCGGCGGGCGCCTCGTCGACCGACCGGCGCACCGTCGGAGTGGGCAGCGTCTCGGTCGCGGCACTCGCGGCGTTGCGGGAAGAGGGACGTCTCGATGGTGAGTCGATAGGCCGCCTGGCCCTGAAGGGCGATCGCGGAGCCCTGCTGGCCGTGAGTGAGGTGGGTGCCTGGCTCGGTGTGGGGGTGGTCAATCTCGCCAACGTCTTCGAGCCGGAAGCGGTCGTGGTGGGGGGTGGGCTGGGCACTCTCGGGGAGCTCCTTCTCCGCCCGGCCCGGCGGGTGCTGCAGGCCGGCGCCCTCAAGCCGAACCGGTACACTCGGCTCTTGGGGGCCGCGGTCGGCGCGGAGGCCGGGGTGGTGGGCGCGGGATTGCTGGCGTGGGAGGATCTCGGGGACTGAACGCCGCCTTGCCTCTCACGTCAGGAGTTCCACGCCGAGGGGGCGGAAGAGAGTCAAGCATGCGCGTTGCACTGTCGATATGATTTCGATGGATCGAGTGGTGGCGGCGGAGCATTGTGGGAAGCGCGATCCGCTCCGAGTCGCCAGGCAAGAGGGATTCCCGGTCGACGTGGGCCGGTGAGGAGGAAGAGTGCGGGAGGACGATCTGTTCCAGCATGGGGAAGGGTTCGAGGCTGCGGCCGACGAGCAGTCGGAGATCGTCACCGTGGGAGTCATCGGCGCGGGGCGCCGGATGACGCCCCTCCTCAGCCGCATGCTTGAGTACGATTATGTCGACGTGCGCATGGTGGTGGATAGCCCGTCCGCGCCGGGGGTGCTGATAGCCCAATCGTTGGGCGTCCACACGTCGGACAAGGTGGAAGAACTGTTCGCGATCCTCGGGGAGATCGACTTCCTCTTCTGCGTGAACGACGACAACGAGCTCAAAGATCGCGTGATCAGTGAGTTCCGGCGCACGAACAACCGGCGGACCATGTTCTTCAACGAACTCGCCTCCCGCTTCATCATCTCTCTCACCAAGGACGCCCGGCATCTCATGCAGCTCGTCCCGCCGCACTCGTGGGGTGCCACGGCAGGCCAAGACGACTGACGGATCGGGCGGTCGAGGCACCCAGGAGGCTGCGCGGGATGCTGTACCTATGTGCCACACCCATCGGCAACTTGGAGGACGTGACCCTGCGGGTCCTCGAGGTGCTCGCCCGGGCCGACGTGGTGCTGTGCGAGGACACCCGCCACTCGCAGGCTCTCTTTCGCCGCCACGGCATCGTCCCCCGGGCTCTGCTGAGCTTTCACGAGCACAACGAAGCGGCGCGCTTGGAGCGAGTCCTGAGTCTGCTGCGTGAAGGGAAGGTCGTGGCTCTGGTGGCCGACGCGGGGATGCCGGGTCTCTCCGATCCGGGTTTCACCCTGGTGCGCGCCTGCGTCGGGGCCGGCGAGGAGGTGGTCGTGCTCCCGGGGGCATCGGCGGTCACGGTTGCGCTCGTGGCCTCGGGATTGCCCTCCGACCGCTTCGTGTTCGCGGGGTTCTTGCCGAGGGGACGGGCCAAAATCGTCGCCTTCCTCGAGGGGGCGGGCCGGGCGGGGGGTTCGCTGGTGGCGTTCGAGTCGCCCCACCGTCTGCGGGCCACGTTGGGTGCGATCGCCGAGCGGTGGCCGGCGCGCAGGGTGGCGGTCTGCCGCGAGCTGACCAAGCTCCACGAGCAGGTGGCGCGGGGCACCGCCGCCGAAGTGCTCGAGATCCTCGAGGACCGGGTTCGTGGCGAGGTGGTTCTGGTGCTGGGCCCGGACGGGGCTTCCTCGGCGGCGGGGGCGGGCGCCGACGAAGAGGGCGTGGGCGTGGGGGAGACGGCGGTGCGGGAATCCCTGCGCTTTCTGCTGGAGAGGGGTCTGCGTACGAAGGAGGCGGCCTCCGTGGTCGCGCGACTCACGGGGATCGAGAGTCGCCGGGCCTACGCGCTTGCCCAGGAAGAGAAACAGGGACTGGCGCCGTAGGAGGCACGCAGCCCTCAGTGGGCGCTCGCCGCGGACGAGGGCGGGCGCGCTGTCTGGCTGCCCCCGCTCGGCGGACCACGAGGCGGCCTCTGGTAGAATAGCCCCCGTCCCGCCCGGATCGACGCACCCCTGGGCGGACGGCCGGCTCCCCCCCGGGGGAGCGGCCCGCACCGACCGATCCGCCGAACACCGGGAGCCGACGAGCGCACATGGGCACCTTCTACGTCACCACCCCCATCTACTACGTCAACGACGCGCCGCACATCGGCCACGCGTATACCACCACGGCCGCCGACGTCGTGGCCCGCTTCCACCGGCAACTCGGCGACGACGTCTTCTTTCTCACCGGCACCGACGAACACGGGAACAAGGTGGAGCAGGCGGCTCTCGAGCGCGGCATCACACCGCGCGAGCACGCCGACCAGATGGTGGGTAAGTTCAAGGAGGTGGCCCGCAAGGTGGACGCCACCAACGACTTCTTCATCCGCACCACCGACCCCGAGCATGAGGCCTTCGTGCAGCGTTTCGTGGAACGGTGCCGGGAGAGCGGCGATATCTTCCAGGGCGCCTACAGCGGGCTCTATTGCTCGGCCTGCGAGGCCTACTACACCGAAGAGAACCTCGTGGACGGCCTGTGTCCCGACCACGGCATCAAACCCACTTTCATGGAGGAGAAGAACTACTTCTTCCGCCTCTCCGCCTACCAGGAGAAGCTCGCCGCCCTCTACCGGGCCAACCCCGACTTCGTGCGGCCGCGCCACCGCTACAACGAAGCACTTTCTTTTATCGAGCAGGGATTGGACGACATCTCCATCTCGCGCGCCACCCTGAAGTGGGGCATCCCCGTGCCGTGGGACGAGTCGCAGGTGATCTACGTATGGGTGGACGCACTCATCAACTACCTGAGCGCGTTGCACTACGCGCCCGGCGACGACCTCGTCAGGCGGTTCTGGCCGGCCACCTACCACATGATGGCGCAGGACATCCTCAAGTTCCACGGGATCATCTGGCCCGCGTTGCTGCTCTCGGCGGGCTACGATCTGCCCGAGCACCTTTTCATCCACGGCTACCTCAAGCTCGGTGGTGAGAAGATGTCGAAGACTCGGGGGAACGTGATGGACCCCTTCCCGCTCATCGAGGAGTACGGGCCCGACCCCTTCCGCTTCTACTGCTTCCGCGAGGTCAACTTCGGCCAGGACGGGATGGTGGGGGACGACAGCTTCAAAGCGCGCTACAACTCCGAGCTCGCCAACGATCTCGGGAACCTCCTCTCCCGGTCGGTGTCGATGATCGGCAAGTATCGCGCCGGGCTGGTGCCGATCCCCGCCGACCGTGCGCCGGACGTTTCACCCCTGGCCGCGGGGGCGGTAGCCGTGGTCGCGACGGTCCGCACCCATCTGGAAGAGATGGATCTGAGCGGCGCCCTCGACTCCATCTGGGAGCTGGTGCGACGGCTGAATCGCTACGTGGAGGAGCAGGCTCCCTGGAAGCTGGCCAAGGCCGGTGAAGACGGGGCGCTCGACGCCACGCTGTACGATCTGGCCGAGGGGCTGCGGCTCTTGTCGGTACTGCTTCACCCCTACATGCCCGGCACGTCGGCACGGATGCGCGAGCGCCTGGGTCTGGGAGCCGACGAGGCCGCGTTCGCGTGGTCGGAGGCCCAGTGGGGTCTCATGCCCGCCGGTTCGTCGGTGGTCCAAGGCGACCCGCTGTTCCCGCGCATCGAGAGCGAGTAGGCCCGCCCATGGGCGCGCACCTGGGCCCGCCCGGGCGGGCGACCCATGTTGCCGGCCCCTCCGCCCGTGGGGTGGCGGACATGAGCGCGCACGCCCGGACGCCGGCTCCGGACCCGGGCCTCCCCGCAGATCCGGCGTAGGGTCATGCACTTCCTCGATTCTCACACCCACCTCGATCATTGTAAGCCGGATCCCGCGGCGTTGGTGGCCGCCGCCGCGGCAGTCGGTGTCGACACGATCATCCAATCCGGCACCGACGCCGAGTCGTCGCGTCTGGCGGTGGAACTGGCCGAGCGCTTTCCGGGAGTGTGGGCCACCGTGGGTTTCCATCCGCACGACGCCAAGGAACTCGACGAAGCGGGCGCGCGGGCGATCGAAAGCCTCGCCGCTCACCCGCGGGTGGTCGCCGTGGGTGAGGCGGGGCTCGACTACCACTACGATCATTCACCTCGGGAGCGGCAGTTGGAGGCCTTCGAGTGGCACGTCCAGGTGGCGGCGGAGGCGGGGCTGCCGCTGGTCGTGCACACACGAGAAGCCGACGAGCAGACGCTCGACCTCCTGGCCCGTACAGCGGGCGACCTCACCGTGGTCCTCCACTGCTTCTCCATGACCGACCGCCTGGATGAGGTGCTCGCCCGTGGCTACTACCTGAGCTTCGCCGGCAACGTCACCTTCCCGAAGGCGACGGCGATCCAGGCCGCGGCCCGCGCCGCATCCGCCGACCGCCTGCTGCTCGAGACCGATGCTCCGTACCTGACTCCCGTGCCCCGCCGCGGCCGGCCCAACACGCCTGCGATGGTCGCCCACACCTACGAATTCGTAGCGGCGCTGCGTGGGGAAGGGGTGGAGGAACTGGCGCGTGCGGTGCTCGGCAACGCCACGCGCGCCTTTCCCCGGCTCCGGATCCCGTAGGAGGCTGTTGAAGATCGAAGTCGTGGCCACCAGAACGCACCGGCCGGCGTGACCGAGGAGCCGGAACAGAGCCCTCGGGCCGAAGAGGGGACGCCGGCCACCGGTCGGCGGCAGGTCTCCCTGGCGCGTCTGGCCGAGTTCGGTCTGGTGCCAAAACGCAGTCTCGGCCAGAACTTCTTGGTGGACGACAACACGCTGGGCGTGATTTTGGAGCGGTTGCAGGCCGGCCCGGACGACGTGGCCATCGAGGTGGGGGCCGGACTGGGGATCCTCACGAGGGCGCTCGCCTCTGTGGTCGGCCACGTCCACGCATTCGAGATCGACGTCACGCTGGGTCCGGCACTCCGGGCGACGTTGGCCGAAGTGCCCGACGGCGTCGTGTCCCTCCATTGGGCCGACATCATGCGGGTGCCGCTCGAGGAGATCGATCCCTCTCCGACAGTGTGCGCGAGCAACCTGCCCTACTCGGTGGCCGCCCCTTTTCTGGGCGAAGCGCTCGAGCGGCTGCCCGGAGTGCGGCGCTATTGCGTCATGACGCAGCGTGAGGTGGCCGACCGGTTGGTGTCGCCGCCGGGGAGCAAGGCCTACGGAGCCCTATCGGTGTGGGTGCAGTTGCACGCGCGCGTCGCCGAGATCCGCCCGCTCTCCCGCTCGATCTTTCACCCTCAGCCCAACGTGGATTCGGCCCTGGTGACGTTGGAACGCGCGCCTGCGCACCCTCTCGTGGAGGGTCGCTCGCAGTTGCTGCGGGCCGTGGTGGAGGGCGCGTTCGCCCAGCGCCGAAAGGTGGTGCTGAACTCCCTGGCCTCCTCGCTCCACCTCGAGAAGCACCAGCTCCTGGGCGTCCTCGAGCAGGCCGGCGTTCCGGGCGGGGCGCGGGCGGAGGCACTGGAGCCCCAGGTCTTCGTCGGGATCGCGGCCGCGATGGTGGAGCGCGGGCTCGATGCCGGATACAATGGGCACGCCTCGTCGAGGGGCAGAGGGAGATCGGGACCGACGCGAAAGGCTGGGGATAGATGAGCACGGCGACGCGGTGGAGCCAGAGGTCGGTGGGGACTTCGAAGTCCGGGGCTCGGCGGGCGCGGAGTGTCGCCCCTGTATTAGCTCTCCTCCTGGTGTTGATACTCGGGGTGATCACCGGGTGCGCCGACGACTCTCCCCCGGACATCACCCTCGCCGCCTTGGGGGCTGATGTGGGCGACGCGAGACTCGACGACCTTGACTTCTCCGCGCTGCTCGCCACCTATGCCTCGGAGGATTATCGCGGCGGCGCGCAGCCGGAGCAGGTGAACTATCAGTTGTACCTTACCGCCAAAGCTGCCGACCTGGGTCTGAATAAGGCCGGTCCCGGCAACATCGAGGTGACCAAGCAGATCGACGGCCGGTCGGCCACGTTCCGCTTTGCGTTCGCACAGAAGGAAGGCCTCTTCGCTGTGGCCGACGTGGGGAGTGTGGACGTCACCCTGGTGCGCACCGACGCGGCCGAATACCCTTGGCGGATCGAGGCGATCACGCTGTCCCGATGAGGAGCGCAGCCGCGCTCGGCGGGAGGATGGGCCGTTCGTGAACAGGGTGGTGCGTACACCGGCCAAAGTGAACCTCTCGCTCCTTGTGGGCCCGGTGGCGGCCGATGGCTACCATCCACTCTCGACCGTCTTCGTGCCCATCGGACTCTACGACGAACTCGAATTCGACCTCGCGGTGGCGCCGGCCGCCGCCTTCGCCCAGCCGGCCGCGCCCGACCGGCGGCTCGAGGTGAGGTGCCCCGGCATCGAGCAAGGAGCGAACCTGGTAACGCGCGCCGTGCGGGCGGTGGAGAGCCTCACCGGGTGGGTGGTCACGGGCTCTATCGTGGTGCGGAAGGACATCCCGGTGGGCGCGGGTCTCGGCGGCGGGAGTTCCGATGCGGCGGTGGTTATGAACCGGGTGGGTGAGATGATCGAACGAGAAGGGGGGCCGCGGATAGAGGCCGTAGCCCTGGCTCGGATGGCCCGTGGCCTAGGTGCCGATGTGCCCTTCTTCCTGGCGCCGCGCCCGGCACTGGCCGCGGGTGTGGGCGACGTGTTGGAGCCGCTTCCCTTGCCCGTTATGCAGCTTGTCCTGCTGCTCCCGGAGTGTCCCCTCTCCACCGGCGAGGTGTATCGCACCTTCGACGCCGTGTCGGGCGGTGAGCCGCTGGATCGCTTCGAGGAACGCCGCCGCCGTGCCGAGTCGGCATGGCGGGGGCTCGTTCAAACGGGGAGTGCCGGGGGTCGGGAGCCGGCGACCGTTGCCCCGCCGGCGGTTGTCTCGGGAGTCGCGGCGCTTCTCGAGAACGACCTGGAGCGGTCCAGTTTCCATCTCGTGCCGGCTCTCGCGGATCTGAGGGCGCTCCTCCTGCGGAGCGGCGCCCTCGGCGCGCTGATGAGCGGGTCGGGGCCCACGGTGTTCGGCGTGTACGCTTCTGCGGACGCCGCGGGAGCCGCGGTGGGCGGGTTGGTGCAATCGGGCCGACGGGCCATGGCCGTCGAGACGTTGGCGTAAGCGCTGTCCCCGTTCCTTGACACCCTGGGACCCTCTGCCTATACTTCCCGAGCCGACGCGGGCAGTGGCTTGCCGTGCGCCGTGCACAGTTGCTCTGGGGCGTAGCCAAGCGGTAAGGCAACGGGTTTTGGTCCCGTCATGCGTAGGTTCGAATCCTGCCGCCCCAGCTTCCTGACCGCCGGTTCGCCCTTTCCCGCGAAATGTTCGAGTGCGGCGGGAGTATGGGTAGACTCCCGGCCGGCCTCCTCGGATGCCGGTCGGCAGCCCCGACATCCGGGCGATTTCAAGCGGGGGCGCGCAACGTAGTGAGTGAATCGATCGATACGGCGGTCGTCCTCGCAGCCGGTCTCGGCACGCGGATGCGCTCCACCCTACCCAAGGTGCTGCACGAGGTCTGCGGCCTCCCGCTACTGGGCCACGTGCTCGCGGCGGTATCGGCGGCGGGGGCGAACCGCATCGTGGTGGTGGTGCGGCCTGGCCAGGGCGAGGCTGTCGCCTCCCTCCTTCCCCCGGGCGCGGTGATCGCCGTCCAGGAGACTCAACGCGGTACGGGCGACGCGCTGCTCGCGGCTGCCGAACACCTCGGCGAAGGCTCGGTGTTGGTGGTCCCCGGGGACACTCCCCTCCTCACGAGCGTAACCCTGTTGGGGCTGATCGAGGCGCGTACGAATACCGGCGCCGACGCGGTGGTCCTCACGCTGGTTCCACCCGATCCCACGGGGTACGGGCGCGTGGTGCGGGACGGTCTGGGTGATGTGGAGCGCATCGTGGAGCACCGTGACGCCACCGCGGCCGAGTTGGAAATCCACGAGGTCAACGCCGCAGCCTACGTGCTGCCCGGTCGAGAGACAGTGGAGCTCCTACGAGGCCTCGAGGCCGACAACGAGCAGGGCGAGCTGTACCTCACCGATGTGGTGGGCGCTCTCCGCGCGCAGGGCAGGCGGGTGGCCGCCCATGTGGCCGCCGACTACCGCGATGCCCTGGGCATCAATACCCGCGTGGAACTGGCCGATGCTCAGGCCGTCATGCGGGAGCGTATCCTGCGGCGGTGGATGCTACTGGGTGTTACCGTGGACGACCCGGCATCCACCCACGTGGATGCCACGGTCGAACTCGAACCCGACGTGCGCATCTTGCCGTTCACCAGCCTGCGGGGCCGCACCCGCGTGGCGCGGGGCAGCGAGATCGGTCCGGCTTCCACCCTCGTGGACACGATGGTGGGATCGGACTGTCGCGTGCGGCACTCCTACACCGACGGCGCCGTCCTCGAGGCCGGTGCGCAGGTGGGCCCCTTCTCCTACCTCCGGCCCGAGGCCCATCTGCTGGAGGCTTCGAAGGCCGGGGCCTTCGTCGAGATCAAGAAGAGCACCGTGGGGCGGAGCAGCAAAGTGCCGCACCTGAGCTACATAGGCGACGCCACCATCGGGACGAATACCAACATCGGCGCCGGGAACATCACCGCGAACTACGATGGTCGTCGCAAGCACCGCACCATCATCGGTGATAACGTGAAGACCGGCTCGGACACGGTGTTCGTGGCCCCCGTCACGGTGGGCGACGGCACGACGACCGGAGCAGGTTCCGTCATCACCAAGGACATACCGGAGGGAGCCTTGGGTATCGCTCGGGCTCGACAGCGCAACATCGCCCACTATGGAGCTCCGTCGAAGAGCGCGGCGGAGACCGGCGACGGCCAGGGAGGGTCGGATGAGTGACGGTTCCAGGGCGCAGGTGTCGGTCCGCCGGCAGACCTACCGTTCGCTGATGCTGTTCTCCGGTCGGGGCAACCCCGAACTCGGGGAGAAGATCGCCGAGAAGCTGGGAATCCGCCTGGGCTCCGTGCTCACGAAGACCTTCGCCGACGGTGAGATCTACGTGAAGTACGGGGAGAGCATCCGTGGGGCCGATGTGTTCATCGTGCAGCCTACCTGTCGCCCCGTGAACGAGAACTTGATGGAACTCCTGATCATGATCCAGGCGGCCAAGCTGGCGTCCGCCCACCGGATCACCGCCGTCGTGCCCTGGTACGCGTACTCCCGCCAGGACAAGAAGAGCCAGCCTCGGGAGCCCATCACCGGGCGACTGGTGGCCGATCTTCTGGTGGCGGCCGGTGTGGACCGGGTACTTACCATGGATCTGCACGCAGGGCAGCTTCAGGGCTTCTTCAGCATCCCGGTCGATCACATGACGGCTGTCCCCATGCTAGCCGACTACTTCAAGTTCAAGGGGCTCGACAACATCGTGGTCGCCTCGCCCGATGCGGGCGGCGTCAAGATGGCCAAGCGCTTCGGCGACCGTCTGGACGCCTCTTTGGCCGTGCTCACGAAGCTGCGCACCGACCACAACGTCTCGAAGGTGATGCACGTGATCGGTGACGTGGCTGGGAAGACGGCCATCATCGTGGACGACATCATCGACACGGCGGGCACGCTGGTGAACGGTGTGGACGCCCTTCTCGAGAGGGGCGCCACCGCCGTCTACGCCACCGCCACCCACCCGGTGCTCTCCGGACCGGCCTACGAACGCATCGCGGGCTCCAAGCTCAAGGAGCTGGTGATCACCGACACCATCCCCCTCCGCACCGATGTGCCCCGCGACAAGATCGTGGCGCTTTCGACCGCCGGGATCCTCGCAGATACCATCCACAATGTCTTCGCCGACGAGTCGGTGAGCGCCCTCTTCCAGGGCGAGAACCAACTCTTCTAAGAGCGAGACTCAAGAACCAGGGAGACCACATGGACACCGTCAAACTCACCATCCACCCCAGGGAGGAGTCCGGCAAAGGGCCCTGCCGCCGGCTGCGCGCAGCCGGGTTTGTTCCGGCGGTCGTATACGCCAAAGGGCAGGAGACCGTCTCGATCAGTATCGAGAAGGCGGACCTGAAAGCGGCGCTCACCGGGGCGACGAACGTGGTTCTGGAGCTCGTCTACGCCGAAGGCAAGGGCCGCAAGAAGCATTTCGCGGTCGTCAAGGAGAGCCAGCACCACGCACTCCGTCGTGAAGTCGTGCATCTCGATCTACACGAGGTCGACTTGAAGACGGAGATCGAGGCTACGGTGCCCATCGAGTTGCACGGGGTGCCGGCCGGGGCCGACGAGGGCGGCGTCCTCGACCATTCGCATCGCGAAGTCACCGTGCGCGCCTTGCCGACCGAGGTGCCGGGGCACCTCGAGCTCGACGTCAGCGGACTCAACATCGGCGACAACCTGCGCGTGTCCGATCTCGTGGCGCCCGAGGGCGTCGTCATCCTCGACGATCCTGAGACGAGCGTCGTCTCCATGCTTGCTCCGCGCCTCGAGGTCGAAGAGGAAGTGGAAGGGTTGGAGGGCGTCGAAGGGGAAGAGGCGGAAGCGGCCGAAGGCGATGCCGCCGAGTCTTCCGGGGATTCGTCCGAGGAGTAGCGCAGGCTACGACTTCCGTATCATCCGGAGCCGGGGGCTTCGAGCGCCTCGCGCGAGGCGCCTCGGCTCCCGGCTGTTTCTACGAGGCGGGTGGGCATGTTCCTGGTGGCGGCCCTGGGCAATCCAGGCCCTCAATACGAACGACATAGGCATAACGTGGGCTTCATGGTGGCCGAGGAGTTGCGCCGCCGTCACGGCTGGCCTGCGTTCCGGTCTCGCTACCACGGTCTCTTCGGCGACGGACTGATCGTCGGCGAGCGTGTGGCCCTGCTCCTCCCGATGACCTACATGAACCGCTCCGGCCAGGGTGTCGCCGAAGCGGCCCGCTTCTACCGGATCCCCGTGGAGCGCGTGCTGGCCGTGCACGACGAGGTGGAACTCTCTTTCGGGGAGGCTCGACTCAAGGAAGGAGGAGGGCTCGGTGGTCACAACGGCCTGCGCAGCTTGGAGCAGCATCTCGGCGGCCGCGACTACTGGCGCGTGCGGGTGGGTGTGGGCCGGCCCGCTTCCTCTCGGATCGAGCTCGCCGACTTCGTCCTCAGTGACTTCTCGGAACCGCGCGAGGACGTGCTCCTGCTGATCGGCGCGGCCGCCGACCTGGTGGAAGAGTGGCTTCGGGCCGGCGGTTCGGCTCCCGGAGGCCCGCGCACGCTCGTGGCCGACTGACACCATGCCGGACCTCACCTCCTTCGTAGCCAAGACCAGCGAGTTCCACGAGCTGATCGCACGAGCCGCCACCGGGCCCGCGCGCGTGGAGACACCCTCCTTTGCCCACGACTACCTGGCCGCCGCCGTACTCGGCCACCGTGGCTGGCACGACGTGCCCTGCCTCGTGGTGACCGGGGGACAGGAGTCCGCCGAAGAGCTCTCCCGTGAGATCGCGCTCTATCTGCCACGTCGTGAAGTGGTCTACCTACCCGCCCGCGGCGTCTGGTACGGCTCGGAGGGTGTGGTGCCGCCTCGCGTTGTGGGTCGGCGGGTGAGGGCTCTCGACGCCTTGGAGCGGGGGGCCGTGGTGGTGGTGGAAGCGTCCACGCTCCTGGAAACGGTGCTGCGTGGGGCCGCCCCCACTTCGGGTCTGGGCGTGGGCGAGCGGGTGCGCTTCGACGACCTCGCCGGCGCCTTGGTCGACCTGGGCTACGAGCGCGTCGACCAGGTGGAGGAGCCGGGAGAGTTCTCGGTGCGCGGTGGATTGGTCGACATCTTCCCGAGCACCGCGGTCGCTCCTGTGCGGGTGGAGTTCTGGGGCGATGATGTGGAGACCATCCGGAGTTTCTCCGTGTTCTCCCAACGTTCGCTGGGCTCCGTGGACCGGGTGGAGTTCGAGGCCGCGCGCGAGGATCCTGAGGGGAGTCCGGTGCGCATCCACCACCTCCTCGGGGGTCGCGGCCGGGTGGTGGTGGTGGATCCGGATGCCGCGGCCGCCCAGGTGGAGGCCTTCAGGGCCGATCTCGACGACGTGACCGGCGGTTCGACCGGCGGTGCGGTCGGCGATCCGGCCGTCGGCTCCGGGCGGGCCCCGACGGCCGCGGATACAGCCCCCGCGCCCGGAGACTCCGAGCCCACGCACGTGCTCCGCGAGCGCTATCTCGCCTGGGCCGAGGTGTGGGCCGAGCTGGCGGCCCGTGCACCCTTGACCATCGCGCGGCCGGGGAGCACGCTCTCCGACGAATCGGTGGTCTCTGCCACCGACGGGCGCGACGAACCCGATCCGATCAGGTTACGGAGCACCAGCGGTGACCAGCCGATCACGAGTCTTCCCGACGCGGAGCGGGAACTCGAGCGTCTGGCCGCGGAAGGGTACCGGGTGGTGGTGGCCTTCGAGTCGCGGGCGGAAGCGGAGCGGGCGACGTTCATCCTGAAGCGCGTGCCGGGTAGGGTGGCGGCCGCCGGTGACGTGCCTGCGGGCCCGGGCATCGCGTACCTGGGCACTCCGCACCGGCGGCACTTCGTCCTGCCGGAGGCGGGGCTCGCCCTGCTCACCGACACCCAGCTGTTTCCCCGGCGCCGGAAGGCGACGGGGCCGCGTCGACCCTCCGTGGGCACGGCCCTCTCCAGCTTCCGCGACCTGCGCAAAGGCGACTACGTGGTGCACGAAGACCACGGGGTGGGGCGGTTCGACGGTATCTCCACGCGCACGGTGGCCGGTGTCACCCGCGACTACCTGGATGTGTCCTTCCGCGACGGCGACATGCTCTATCTGCCGCACGATCAGATCGATCGGGTGGGCCGCTACGTAGGCGCCGACGGGGCGGCGCCGGCCTTGTCGAAGCTGGGGGGGAAGGCGTGGAGCACGGTCAAGAACCGGGCGCGCGCCGCCGTCCGCGAGATAGCGGGCGAGCTTCTACGACTCTACGCCGCGCGTCAGACGATCCCCGGCCACGGCTTCGCGGAGGACGGAGACTGGCAGCGTCGTTTCGAGGCGGCCTTCCCCTACACGGAGACCGCCGACCAACGCCGCGCCATCGACGAAGTGAAAGACGATATGGAGCGCGCCGAGCCGATGGACCGGCTCATCTGCGGCGATGTGGGCTACGGTAAGACCGAGGTGGCCCTGCGGGCCGCCTTCAAGGCGGCTATGGATGGCAAACAGGTCATGGTGCTCGTGCCCACGACCATCCTCGCTCAACAGCATTACGGCACCTTCCGCGAGCGCATGGGCGAGTTCCCCGTGAAGGTGGAGATGGTGTCGCGTTTCCGCGCACCGAAGGAGCAGAAGCGGATCATCGAGGAGTTCGCACAAGGCACGGTGGACGTGCTCATCGGCACCCACCGGCTCATGTCGCGGGACGTGACGCCCAAGGATTTGGGCATGGTGATCGTGGACGAGGAGCAGCGGTTCGGTGTGGCGCAGAAGGAGGCCTTGCGTAACCTGAAGCTCAAGGTCGACGCGCTCACGCTGTCCGCCACGCCCATCCCGAGGACGCTGCAGATGTCGCTGTCCGGGGTGCGCGACATCTCGGTGATCGAGACTCCTCCGCGCGACCGGCACCCGATCCAGACGTACGTGGGCACCTATGACGAAGGCATGGTGAAGCGTGCTATAGAGCGGGAGATCGGCCGCGGTGGCCAGGTGTTCTATCTGCACAACCGCGTGGACACGATCGATCGCACCGCGGCGAGGCTGGCGGAGGCCATGCCCTCCGTCCGGTTCGGGGTGGGTCACGGACAGATGCCCGAGCAGCAGTTGGAGCGGGTGATGCTCGACTTCCTGCGGGGCGACTATGACGTGCTCGTCACCACCACCATCATCGAGAGCGGCCTCGATATTCCCAACGCGAACACGCTCATCGTGGAGCGGGCCGATCTACTCGGTCTCTCCCAGCTCTATCAGATCCGCGGCCGCATCGGTCGGTCGGCCCGCGTGGCCCATGCCTTCCTCTTCCATCCGGACGAGGAGGCTCTCACCGAGGAGGCCAGGGCGCGTCTCTCCACCCTATCCGACTACACGGAGCTGGGTTCGGGCTTCAAGATCGCCATGCGCGACCTGGAGATCCGGGGGGCCGGCAACCTTCTGGGTGACGAGCAGTCGGGCCACATCGCGGCGATCGGCTTCGAACTCTACCTCTCGATGCTCAAGGAGACCGTGCGGGCCATGCAAGGTGACGAAACGGTGGCCGTGGAGTCACCTCGGGTGGAGGTGGGGATCGACGCCTACGTGCCCTCCTCCTTCATCGCGTACGAGGCCGCCAAAGTGGACATGCACCGGCGCATCGCCACGGCCTCCAGTCTCGAGTCGCTCGCCGAACTGCGTGCGGAACTGCACGACCGCTTCGGTCATGTGCCCGAGCCGGTGGACAACCTCGTGTACCTGGGGGAGGTGCGGCTTACCCTGCAGCAGATGGGGGTGCGCGCACTGACCGTGCGCGGGCACACGCTGACGATGTCCGGTCTCCATCTCCCCAAGGGAGGCCGCGAACAGTTGCTGACACGTGATCGCCGCTACGTGTATGCGCCGGTGACCGGGGAACTGAGTTTCGTCTTCAAGAGCGATGACCGCCCCGCTCGGCAGGTCGTCGAATCTGTGCTCGATGATATACTGCCCGTCTGGTCAGGGGAGGCACCTGAGGCGTCATGAGACATTCCACGCGGTGACCCGTCCGCCGCCCCTGCCGGCCAGAAACCAACACAGGAGAGTCCCATCGTGATCAAGAAGTGTGCAGTCGTCGCCGTGCTGCTGATCGTGGCGGCTGCGACGTTCGGGTGTGGCGGAGAGGATCTGCCCAAGGACGCCGCGGCGAAGGTCGGCGAAACCGTCATCACGACGGCGCAGGTGGACGCCCGAGTGGCCGAGATCCAGGCCCAGCTCCCGGGTCAGACTCCGGACCCCGAGACGGATGAAGAGGGCTACAAGGATTTTCGAGCTCAGGTCCTCGACTACATGGTCACTTTGGAGGTACTGGCGCAGAAGTCGACGGAGCTTGGGGTCACGGTCACCGATGAAGACGTGCAGGCTCAGCTCGACAGTGTCAAGCAGATGTTCGGTGGCGACGACGCCGCCTTCGAGACCGCTCTGCAGGAGCAGAATATGAATCTCGAGCAACTGCTGCAGAATCTGCGCGAACGCGAGTTGCTCAACAAGGCGGCCGAGGCGGCCACGGCCGACGTCACCGTGAGCGCTGAGGATATCGCCGCCTACTACGAGGAACACAAGGCCGAGTTCGAACAGCCCGAGACCCGCACCGCCCGTCATATCCTCTTCGTGCCGGGCGAAGGCGCCGACACGCAGGCGGAGCACACCGACGCCGAGTGGGAAGCGGCCCGTGTGGAGGCGGAAGAGGCTCGCCAACGCCTCGTGGACGGCGAGGACTTCGCCACGTTGGCCCGAGAATTGTCGGAGGATGCGGGCTCGAAGGACCAGGGCGGCGATCTTGGTGAGGTGAGCAAGGGCGTCATGGTGCCCGCTTTTGAGGAGGCGGTGTTCGGCATGGCCGCCGGAGAGCTCTCTCAGCCGATCAAGACTCAATTCGGTTACCACCTGATCAGGGTGGAGTCTTTGAACGAAGCGAAGCAGCTCTCGCTTGAAGAGACCACCGAACAGATCGAGGCCCAACTGCTCGACGAGGCAAAGCAGGAAGCGTGGAAGGTGTGGCTCGCTGAGGCGCGGTCCGCTCTTGGTGTGGTGCTCGGCGAGGAGTACGTCACCACCACCACACTCGAAGGCGAGACCACCACCACACTCGAAGGCGAGACGACCACCACGGGTGGGTCTGAGACCACGACGACCACGAACTAGGTGACGATCACGAACTAGGCCTTCGACAGACCGGCGTCGCGGACTCCGTCCCGCGGGCGCCGGCCCGTGCGCGGTCCTGTCTCGACCGCGGGACACCTGGGGGACACGCGATGTCGGGAGACAGCTTGGAAGGGGAGGCGCCGCCGGATGAAGGCGACGCCTCCGGTCGCCGGGACGCCATCGTCTCCGAGCTCACCGCACTCTACGATCTCACCGCCGTTCTCCGCCGCGAATGCCCGTGGGATCGCGCTCAGACGCAGCCCGACATCGTCGCCTACACCCTCGAGGAAACCTACGAGCTGATCGACGCGGTGCGGGCTCTCGCCTCCCCGGCGGCAGGGGGGGCGGCGGTACCCGCTCCCGTACCCGCCTCCGCCGCCCACCGTCAGGTGCGAGGCGAGCTGGGCGATCTCTTGTTCCAGGTGTACTTCTTGGCCCGAGTCGCCGAGGATGAGGGCTGGTACCACCTGGGCGACGTGGCCGCCGGCATCCGCGAGAAACTCGTGCGTCGCCACCCCCACATCTTCGGTGAAGCCGAGGCCGAGACTCCTGACGACGTGCGCCGCACGTGGGACGACATCAAGCGCCACACCGAGGGCCGTGAGGGCATCTTCCACGAGGTGCCGAGCGCGCTCTCCGCGGCGCTCTACGCCCAGAAGGTGCAGCAACGGGCGGCCACGGTGGGTTTCGATTGGCGCGAGGCGGCGGAAGTATTCGACAAGATCCGCGAGGAGACCGAGGAACTCGAACAGGCCCTCGCGGGGACTCCGGAGGAGTTGAGCTCCGAGGTGGGCGACCTCCTGTTCGCCGTGGTCAATCTGGCTCGGAAGTTGAAGATCGACCCCGAACTCGAGCTGCGCGCGGCCTCTCACCGCTTCCAGAGCCGCGTGGAGGGGGCGGCGGCCATCGCGGCCGCCGAAGGCGGGCGCTTCGAGGATATGGACCTGGAGACGCAAGAGACCTACTATCAGAGGGCCAAAAAGGGAATGGAGGGCGCATGACGGTGATCCTGGACATCTACGGGCGACAGATCCTCGACTCCCGCGGCAATCCCACGGTGGAGGTGGAGGTGGAGCTGGCCTCGGGCGCCAGAGGGAGGGCGGCGGTACCCTCCGGGGCTTCGACGGGTCAGTTCGAGGCGGTGGAACTCCGCGACGGCGACGCGGCCTACGGCGGGAAAGGCGTGCTCAGGGCGGTCACCAACGTGAACGAGGCCATCGCCGATGCTCTCGTGGGCATGGACGCTCTCGACCAGCGCGAGATAGATGCCGTCCTCCTCGACCTTGACGGTACGCCGAACAAATCCAGTCTCGGGGCCAATGCCCTGCTCGGATCTTCCCTGGCCGTCGCTCGGGCCGCCGCCACGGCCGTGGGCATGCCGTTGCATACGTATCTGGGCGGCGTGAACGCCCATCAGCTGCCGGTTCCGATGATGAACATCATCAACGGCGGCGAGCATGCCGACAACAACGTGGATCTGCAGGAGTTCATGTGTATGCCCGTGGGTGCTCCCACCTTCAGTGAGGCCCTACGCATGGGGGCCGAGGTGTTCCATGCCCTGAAGAAGGTGCTGTCCGCCCGTGGACTTAATACCGCCGTCGGCGACGAGGGCGGTTTCGCTCCTGATCTCTCCAGCAACGAGGAAGCCATCAAGGTCATCCTGGAGGCCGTCGAGAAGGCCGGCTACACGCCGGGTGAGGAGATCTTCATCGCCCTCGATCCCGCCTCCACCGAGTTCTTCGACGCGGAGCGGGGCCTGTACGTGTTGAAGGGTGAGGGGCGCACGCTCACTCCGGAAGAGATGGCCGGCTACTACGCCGAGCTGTGCGAACGCTACCCCATCATCAGCATCGAGGACGGGATGGCCGAGGAAGATTGGGAGGGCTGGGCCGCTATCACCGACGCCTTGGGCGACCGCATACAACTGGTGGGCGACGACCTCTTCGTCACGAACGTGGAGCGTCTCAGCCGGGGTATCGAGCTCGGTGTTGCCAACAGCATCCTGGTCAAGGTGAACCAGATAGGCACCTTGTCCGAGACGCTGGATACGATGGCCATGGCCCACCGCGCCGGCTACACGACGGTGGTGAGTCACCGGAGCGGTGAGACCGAAGACTCCACCATCGCCGATCTGGCGGTGGCCACCAATGCGGGACAGATCAAGACGGGGGCGCCCTCTCGAGGCGAGCGCACGGCCAAGTATAACCAGTTGCTCCGGATCGAAGACCAGCTGGGCGACGTGGCTGTCTACCCGGGCATGAGCGCCTTCACGAACTTGCGCCGGTCGTGACGACGGACGCGGGGCCGCGCGATGTCGGGCGTCGGCGCCGCACGCGCATCGTGGCGACCCTGGGGCCGGCCACCGAGGCGCCGGTCGTGGTGGAGCGGCTCCTCGCCGCCGGCATGGACGTCGCTCGGGTGAACTTCTCGCACGGCACGCGGGAGCAGAACGGATACCGCATCGAGGCGGTACGCGAGGCGGCCCGGAGGGTGGGCCGCCCGGTGGCGGTATTGCAGGATCTCCAGGGCCCGAAGATCCGGGTGGGTATGGTGGAGGACGGGGCGGTGACGCTGGCGCCGGGCGCCGAAGTGGAGTTGGCTCCCGACGACGGTACGCCGGGCACCTCCGCGCGTCTCGGCGTCTCCCTGCCGTCGCTTGGCACGCAGTTGGCGCTGGGTACCACCGTGCTCATCGACGACGGCCGTCTCCGTCTGCGGGTGGTCTCCGTGAGTGGCGACGTGGTCCGCTGCCGGGTCGAGGTGGGGGGCGTGGTGCGCGACCACAAGGGCGTGAACGTGCCCGACGCCACCCTCGACGTGCCGAGCCTCACCGACAAGGACCTTGCGGATCTCGCCTTTGGGGTGGGGTGCGGTGTGGATATCGTGGCCCTCTCGTTCGTGCGCGCTGTGGACGACGTGCGGCTGCTCCGCCGTCACCTCGGGATGCTGGGGAGCTCGGCTCGGGTGGTGGCCAAGATAGAGAAACACGAGGCCCTCACCTGCATGGAGGAGATCGTCGAGGAGGCGGATGCGGTGATGGTCGCCCGGGGCGATCTGGGGGTGGAGATCCCGGCGGAAGAGGTGCCTCGCTGGCAGAAGGCCATCATCCGCGCGGCGGTGGAGCGGGCCCGCGCCGTTATAACCGCCACCCAGATGCTCGAATCGATGACCGGGGCGCCCACCCCTACTCGGGCGGAGGCCTCCGACGTGGCCAACGCCGTCTACGACGGCACAACGGCCCTCATGTTGTCGGGAGAGACGGCGGTGGGGAGTTTTCCGGTGGAGTCCGTGGCCACCATGGCGCGGATAGCCGAGACGGTGGAGGCCGACCTCTTCGGCGAACGCGAACACGGCTTCAGCTCGCCCTTTGCCCAGGTGCTCGGGCCGACCCAGGGACCATCCTCGCTCCGATGGGAGTGCCCCGATCCAGCAGCCACGGTCACGACATCCGAGGCCATAAGTCGAGCGGCGTGCTCGTTGGCTGAGGACCTTCACGCCGCCGCGATTCTCACGCCCACCCGCTCCGGTGCCACGGCCCGAGAAGTGGCTCGCTGGCGTCCTCGGGTGCCCATCGTGGCCACCACGCCGTCCGCGGAGGTGCGTGCGCAGTTGTGTCTGGAGTGGGGGGTGGTGCCCCTGCAGGTGACGGAAGCCTCCGATACCGACGGCACCGTGGCGTTGGCCATGGAGGCGGCACGCGGCGCCGGACTTCTCCGCCCGGGAGATCTCGCGGTGGTCACCTGCGGCTCGCTGGTCAACGTGCCCGGCTCCACCGACGTGATCAAGGTGGAGCGCGCCTAGGAGGACTGTCGCCCCGGGCGGCGAAAAGGTTTCGAATGGCGACTCAAGCGCGCAGCGGAAGTCGGGACGGACAGGGCCTGCCAACGGGCGATCGCCGTCGCGATGACCGTCAGAACTCCGCACCGCCGTCGCGGCCGCGCCGGATCTCTCCGTTCCTGGTTGTCGTCCTGATCCTGATAACTGCCTTCGGCGTGGCCCGTAGCGTCGGGCCGCTCAGCGAGTTCCGGGAGGCGCGCAGCGAACGCGCCGATTTGGAGGTGCAGGTTGCGCTCCTGGAGCAGGAGAACGAGGCCGTCAGGTCGGAGAACGATCGTCTGGACCACGACACCTACCTCGAGGCGCTGGCCCGCTCGGAACTCAACCTGGCACGGCCGGGTGAAGACGTGTTCATCGTCACGGGCCTGCCCACGACGACCACCCCCACCATCCCCGAGCCGGCACCGGTCGAGCCCGGACCGTTGGAGAAGATGGTAAGCTCGCTTCGTCGTCTCTTCTGACGCCCGCATGGGGGTTGGTTCCTGAGAGCATCTGCTTCTTTGGCCGCGATCATCCTTCTTCTTGCCGCGTCCGCGCTGGCGGGGGTGGGAATCCTCGACGGCGACCCGCGGGAGGCACCCGCTTCTCCGGGAGCCACCGTGGTGCTGTGGTCGGGCTCTCTGTCCGAACCCGGTGCCCCGCTCCCCGCCCAGCTGCCCATCCTGATGTATCACTACGTGGACGACGAACCACCTCCCGCCGGCCCGTATGCCGACGGCCTCACTGTGCGCACCCCCGACTTCCGCGAGGAGATGGCCTATCTGGCCGACAACGGCTACCGAGCGGTCCTGCTCGAGGATGTCGCCGCGGCCCTCGACGGTGGTGCCTCCCTGCCTGCCGGCAAGCTCGTGGCCCTCACCTTCGACGATGGGGGGCTCGACAACTACACCGTCGCCTACCCCATTCTGCGCGAGCACGGTTTCGTGGCAACCTTCTTCGTCATCACCGGAAAGGTGGGCGGGGAGGGGCTCATGACCTGGGAGCAGCTCAAGGAGATGAAGGCGGCCGGCATGTCCATCCAGTCGCACACACGCTCGCACCCCGACCTGACTGGGCTGGGCGCGGAAGCCCTGAGCACGCAGTTGGCCGGCTCCCGCACCGACATCGAGGAGAAGATCGGCGGGTCGGTGCGCGTGCTCTGCTATCCCTCCGGTGCCTACGACGAGAGCGTGATGAAGGCGGCCCGGACGGCCGGCTATACCCTGGCGGTCACCACGAACTCGGGCAAGAAACTGGATCCTACAGCCGCCCTCCAGCTCCCGCGCACGCGTGTTCCCGCCTTCATGTCGATCGGATCGTTCGCGAAGGCCGTGCAGTGAAGGCGGGCGGCTCGGGCGATGTCCGGGCGGGGTCGGAGGTGGTGGCGGCTCAGATCGGCCGGATGCCGCGGGGCGAATGGAGTGTCGTCGTTTCGTGTCCCTTCGGCTTCCCGGCGGTCATAGAGACCGCGCCCTACTTGGCCGACGGCACCCCGTTCCCGACGCTCTTCTATCTCACCTGCCCTTCGGCCGTCGACGAGGTCGCCGGTCGAGAGGCGGCGGGTGGCGTCGAGGCGTTCCGCCGCTCGGTCGACGGCGCCCCCGGACTCACGCGCACGTTCGCGGCGCTCGATCGACTGCAGCGGCGCCGTCGGCGGGAGCTGGCGCGTGCCGCCGACGGCGAAGATACCATCCAAGTTGCGGATGGAGGCGCCGTGCTCGAGCGGGGGATAGGGGGGCCACAAGGCGCCGAGCGGGCCACCTGCCTGCATGCGTACACGGCCACACTGCTGGCCGCGACGACCGGGGCTCTGGGGTCCGCGGGGGCAAGCGTCAAGCGCGACGATTGGGGGGCCTTGCTGGGCGACGTGGACCGCCTCTGGTGTCGCGACGCCCGTTGCGTAGCCTTCCTGCCGGGGCGATGGGAGCGGCACGCCGCCGTGGACGTGGGCACCAACTCCGTGCGCGTGCTGATCGCGGCGGTTGGCGAGTCCGGCTCCGTCCTGGGGCTGGTCCGCCGGGCGGAGATCACGCAACTCGGTGCCGGTCTCGCGCCCGGGAGGCCGTTTGATCCCGAGGCGCGACTCCGTACGGGGCAAGCGGTGGCCGATCTGGTGGCCGAAGCCCGCACTCTCGGAGCGCGCACCATCCACCTGGTCGGCACGAGCGCGGCCCGCGACGCCGCGGACGGACCGGCCTTCATCGCGGGACTCGGTCGAGATCTGGACGTGGCTGCACACGTGGCAACCGGTGCGGAGGAGGCGGCGCTCACCTTCCTCGGAGCGACACACGATCTGGAGGGTGCCCCGGTGGTCGTGGACATCGGGGGTGGGTCGACGGAGTTGGTGCGCGGACGCGGCACCGACGTAGGCTCGCGAGGGGCTGCCGGCGACGCCACGCCGGAGAGCGACGCCGTCGGCCTGGATGTCGAAGGCGTGGATGCGGTCAGCCTGGATCTCGGCTGCGTACGCGGAACCGCCGCCTGGTTCACCTCTGACCCTCCGTCGTGCGTGGAGTTGCGGGTCGCCCGGCGCGCGTGCGTGGAGGCGTTCCGCCCACTGGCGTCCCGGTTCGGGCCGGGGGCGCCGCCGCCCACGCTCGGGGGTGCGACGGGAATGGCCCAGGGCCGACGGGAGGGGGGCTCGGGTGCCGCCACATCTCCCGAGCGGCTCCCTCGACTCGTGGGCGTGGCCGGCACCATCACGACGCTCGCCTGCGTGGCCCTCGCTCTGCCGGAGTACGATCCGGACGCCATCCACCTCCGCAGCTTCGATCGGAGAGAACTCGAGGATGTGGTCGATCGGCTCTCCGCGATGGGTCCGGACGAGCGGGCCGCGCTGCCCTGCATGCAACGTGGGCGCGGTGGGGTGATCGTGGCGGGGGGCGTGATCCTCCTCGCGGCGATGGAAGCGCTGGGGTGGACCGAGATCACGGTCTCGGAACGCGACCTCCTTGACGGCATTCTTCTGGCCGCCGCAGGGTGACGGGGTCGCGAACTGAGCGGCCGCCCGGGGGTCGCTCCACGCGGCGCGCGCTGCTAAAGTAGGTTCCGATCGGGCCGGAGTGGCGGAACGGCAGACGCAACGGTCTTAAACACCGTAGGGCTAACCACCCGTGGGGGTTCGACTCCCCTCTCCGGCCCCTCGAGGGCGACGTGCGAGTAGATGTCGGCCGTGCGGCAGTAGATCCGGCGTCTCAGTGGTCGAACTTGAGAAAGTCGGCCATCAAGCCCGGTGCCGGGGAGGCGCCGCCTGGATCCTCGGGAACCCGGCGACCTTGAGAACTTGGCCCGCGATCGCCGGAACAATGCTCAAACCCAGCACGAGCATCCAGCCCGTGAACCCGGGGTCCTCGACGCCCAGCACGGTGGAGAGGCCGGGAGCGTAAACGGCGAGGACGAGGAGTGCCGTACTGAGTGCCAGCGCGCCCCAGACATAGGGGTTGGCGGTGATCGCGTTCCGTATCAGCTTCGAGTCGTGATCGCGCATGGTGAAGACATGCCACAGTTGAGCGAAGGCCAAGGTGAGGAAAGAGACCGTCACCGCGCGGGACTCGTCGAAACCGAACCAGCGTAAAGCCAAGGCCAGCCCAGCCAAGACGGCCACGGTTATCATCAGACCATAGGCGCCGATGGCCAGCCAGTGATGACGAGTCACTATGCTCTCTTCAGGATCTCGGGGGGCCTCCGTCATCACGCCCCGCCCGGCGCTGATCGTGCCCAAGGCAAGGGCCGGGAAGACGTCGGTGACCAGATTGAGAAAGAGAATCTGCAGCGGCAGGATCGGCAGGGGGGCACTGGCGACGGAGGCCAGCCCGACGACAAGGATCTCGCTGAGGTTGCAGGAGAACAGGTACACGACGAATCGGCGGATGTTGGCGAAGATGGCGCGGCCCTCCTCGACGGCGGCGACGATGGTCGAGAAGGAATCGTCAGTGAGGACCATATCGGCCGCTTCTCGGGCCACTTGGGTGCCCCGCCGACCCATGGCCACCCCGATGTCCGCCTTCTTGAGCGCAGGGGCGTCGTTGACACCGTCGCCCGTCATGGCCACGATCTCCCCGGCCTCTTGGTAGAGAGCTATGAGATCGAGCTTCTGCTTGGGACTTACGCGGGCCAACACGAGCGCTCCCAGGATGTGCTCACGCTCCTCGTCAGTGGCTTCGTCGAGGGAGGTCAATTCTCGACCGTGTACAACGTCCATGTCGTGCTCGTCTACCAGACCGACTGCGCGCGCCACTGACCAGGCCGTCATTGCCTGGTCGCCTGTCACCATGACGACCCGGATCCCCGCGTCTTGACAGGCAACCACGGCGTCGTGTGCGTCGGAGCGAGGCGGATCCTTGAGGCCCACGAGCCCTAGGAAAGTCAGATCCCCGAAGGCGTCGTCGTCGGCGTCGTCGGCCGTCTTTTCGGCCAGCGCCAAGACGCGCAACCCCACCTCGGCCATGGCCTTGTTCCGCCCTGACCATTGTTCGCGCTGCTCGTCATCTAGCGGGTGGTTACCGTCCGAGTGGCCGATCCGGGTGCAGTGCTCCAGGACGGCTTCGGGCCCTCCTTTTACGGCAAAGCGATAGCCTTCGGCGGTCTCGTGCACCGTGGCCATCAAGCGTGCATCAGGATCGAAGGCCACCTCGCGGACCTCCGGAAGGTCTTTGAGCAGCTCGGGACGGTGTATGCCCGCTTTCCTCCCGGCCACCAATAGCGCCACCTCCAGCGGATCCCCCACCGCGTCCGAGCCGTCATCGTCGCCTAACGATGCGTTGCTGCAGAGAACGCCCACTTCCAGAGCTGTGCACAAGATCGGCGATGCGCTGTCCGGTGCGTCACCGTCGAGCCCGAAATCGTTGGAATCAGCTGCTCCGGAGGGGACTTCCACGGCTCCCGTCTCGAGTTCATAGCGGGTGACGGTCATTCGGTTCTCGGTCAGAGTGCCCGTCTTATCCGTGCAGATGACGGTTGTTCCTCCCAGTGTCTCCACCGCGGACAGTCTGCTGATGAGGGCATTGCGCCGAGCCATCCGCTGCATTCCGCGAGCCAGAGCGATGGTGGCGACGATCGGAAGGCCTTCGGGGATGGCGGCAACTGCCAGCGCGATGGCGGTCTCGACCATGAACACGATCTCCCGCCCTCGCAGAATGCCGGTGGCGCCCACAAGCGTCACGATCGCCAACGTCACCCACAGCAGCGTGCGGGCGAGATGGTCCAAACGGTCCTCCAGAGGGGTCCGCCCCGCCTCTGCGCTCTCCACGAGGGAAGAGATACGCCCAAGCTCCGTTCGTATGCCGGTAGCGACCGCGATGCCGACGGCGGATCCCCGGGTCACTCCTGTCCCCTTGAAGGCCATGTTGGAACGCTCGGCTAGAGGCGTATCCACCCCCACAGGCCCGGTCTGTTTCCCCACAGGGACTGATTCGCCTGTCAATGCGGATTCGTCGACCTCCAGGAGGGACGTTTCCAGGAGTCGCAGATCGGCGGTGATCATGTCTCCGCCTTCGAGGAGGACTACGTCTCCGGGGACTATCTCGTCGGCTGGCACCTGCTGAGCCGCGGAGTCGCGGCGAACTGTGGTCCTGACGCTGCCCATCTGCTGCAAGGCCTCCATCGAGCGCACCGCCCGCAGCTCGGTCACGAAGCCGATCGCTCCGTTGATGACCACGACCACGAGGATTGCCGAGGTATCGACCCAATCGCCGAATATGAGCGACACCGCAGCCGCCGCCATGAGCAGGAGCACCACCATGCTCTTGAACTGCTCGAGGAGTAGCTGCCACGCAGGGCGCCGCAGAGCACGGGGAAGGCTGTTGGGACCGAAATGGTCGAGCCGCCGACGCACGGTCTCGGAATCGAGACCGTGCGTCGGCGACACGTCCAAGGCTTCGGCCGCGTCGCTCTCAGAGAGGGCCCACGGCTTCTCGGGCGGCGTCGGTCCAGACATCCTGTCACTCCCCATAGGCCCGCGCGTAGAAGGCCGCCTCACCGAGTCCGGCCATACGCACGTCGTGGGTGTCGACACACGTGAACCTCGTTTCCGTAAGCACCCACACCGAAACACGGCCGACCGACCGGGCCGTCTCGGGGTGCGAGGGCAGGACGGTCGCAACGGCGGGGGGGTCGACGCTCCGGGTGAGTGTTTACCCGGGAGGGGCCCTAGGGGATGGGTGCAGTGCAGAACGCGTCTGGGCGGCGGAGGCCCCGCCATCGCAGTGTGAAGCTACTGTAACGATGTGCCTTCCGAGGCGGCTCTGCCCTTGCCCCTGATACCCCCCTGGCCTATTGTGGAAGGTGAGCCTTCCCCGCCAGTCGGCAAGGAGTACAGGCCATGGAGACCCAGGACGAACGGTCCGCCCCCCTCACGCGTCGCGCCTTCCTCGTGTACGCACTCAGTGTCAGTGGGGCCTTGGGGGCCACCGGTCTCCTGGCACCGATCGCCCGCTATGCCTTCCCAACGGTCAAGGCCGAGGCCGCAGTGCGGGTGCGCGTGGCGTCCACAACTCAGCTGACCCCCCTGGCCAAGGTGGCAGACTTCGACTACCAGGATGTCCCCTGCACCATTTTGCAGCTCGAGGATGGCACCTACGTCGCCGTCTCCCGAGTCTGCACGCACCTCGGCTGCATCATCAAGTGGCAACCGGACGATACGCGCTTCTTCTGCCCCTGCCATGCAGGCGTCTTCTCGCCCACCGGCGAGGTGCTGGCCGGCCCTCCGCCCAGCCCGCTGCCTACGCTCAAAGTTGCGGTGGAGGGTGAGGACATCTGGGTGGAAGGCTGGAGCTCGAGCTAGATGTGCCACCTGGCCCTTCTCCTGCCCGTAGTGGGCCTCGGCGTGTTCTTCGTTCTGCCCCTGCCGTGGGCGATCGCCGCGTATCTCGTGATAGCGGGGGCGACTGCCCTGCTGTACAAGGCCGTCATCGACGCGATGCGTCGCAGGGTGGTCACGGGGCGCGAGGCGCTGCTGGGGGCTCGAGTCGATGTGCGACGAGTGGAGCCGGGCCGGCTCGTCGTGTGTCTCGGCGGTGAGTTGTGGACCGCCCAAGGCGCCGGATTCGACGCCGGCGGTCCCCGTCCGGGCGATCACGTGGTGATCAGTCAGGTGCGGGGCAACACCCTCGTGGTGAGTCCGCTCGCGAAGCCGGCAGACGTCTGAGGCCCGATCCCCGGCTCGGCGGGGGTCGAGCCGCGCAGCGGCGGCCTAAGCCCGCACGACGAACAGCTTGACGATGTCGAGCCAGAGATCGGTCTCCGCTTCCACTGTTAGGCCCGCCGCTTCGATGTTCGTTCGGGTCCGCCGGTCGATGTTGGCGCCCATCATGGGTCGCACCAGGGGGCTCAAGGTCCGCATCGCCTGACGGACCACCGGCATACCGGAGAGGACGTGCTCGAGGAAGACGCCTCTGCCGGTAGGTCGGAGCACGCGTCGGATCTCCTCGAAGCCCTTCACGGGATCGGGCACGGAGCAGAAGACGAAAGTGGTGACGACGCTATCGAAGGCGTTGTCGGGGAAGGCGAGCCGCTGGACGTCCATCTCGCGCAGATCGACCTCGGCTCCGGTGTGGTCGGCCAGCGTGCGGGCGTGACGGAGCATGCAGGGACTCAGGTCGACGGCGATCACGTGAGCATCCTCGGGGTAGAACGGGATGTTCTTGCCGGTCCCTACGCCTACCTCAAGGATCTGCCGACCCTCCACGAGCGACCATACCTGGCGCCGCCACGCCTGGAAGGCCCGGCGCTCGGCCGCCCACTCCATGAGGTTGTAGTAGCGGGAGAGGCGGTCGTAGCGTCGACGGGTCTGAGCGGTGGCGCGGTCGCCGGGTCTTTCGTGCATCGCTAGCCCAGGTCTGTCTTCCTGGCCAGGTATTCCTCTCGATCGATCTCGCCGCGCGCGTAGCGTTCGTTCAGGATGGCGAGAGCGCCCGCCTGAGGCACGTGCGGCTGCGCGGGGTACGACGGCCCCGCGTAGGGCGTCTGCGGAGCCTGGATGCCGTAGTTGTGTGGGGCCGCCGGGCCGTACACGGGAGGTGGTGTCTGCTGCGACCCGCGATTGCGCGTGGTCTCCACCACCACCCAGATGATCACTCCCAGTATCAGCAAAGGTACCAATCCCATCAAACCGAATCCCATCAGAAGTCCTCCTATATTCCCGAGGCCGCCGCCCAGTCCACCCAGGCCGCCGCCTAATCCGCCCATCATTCCGCCGCCGCCCATCATGATCTTTTCAGCCTCCTTCTTGCTTGCTGGAGAACGTGCTGCCCGGGCTCATGTGTCGACTGCAACCCGATTGGCCGCGGACACCGCGCTCCTCCTGTTCTTCTACAGGGTCGCAGACGGGTGTAAAGAGCGCGTAAAGGTGTGGGGCCTTCGTGCGAAGTGGAGGTGTGAAGGCGGCCGAGGCGGTGTATATACTACGCCATGTAGTAGTCACGGCAGGCGTACGCGCCCACAAGAAAGACGAGGAAACATGAATAGCACACGTCGTACGGTTCTCACAGTGTTAGTGGCACTGGCCCTGGTGTTGGCGATCGCTCCGGTCGCCTCGGCCGGCGAGCTGGAGGGCCCCACGGTCAAGGTGGCGGGTGAGGTCCAAATCACACAGGACGGGACGAAAGTCTTCGCCGCGTTCGAAGCTAAATCGACGGGACCGGCCGTCGCGGGTATGGATCATCAGCCGGCTGAAGGCGTGCTCACGTATCGTGATGCCAACGGCCTCCGTTTCAAGGTCTCCGTCGCGCACATTCACGCGCACTCGGCGAACGAGGTGCACTTCGGCGGCGTTATCGTGAAAGCCAGCGACCCGTCGCTGATAGGGATGCACGCGCACATGGTAGCCGTGGACAACGGGAAGCAGGACGATCGATTCTCGGTGCTCCTGACGGCGGCCGACACCCACGAGCACGCGCCTCCTGTTCTGGTGGAGCGGGGTGAGTTGGTCGTAAAGGTGCGCTAACCGATGGCTCCTGAGAAGTGACCCATCGCGCCGTGACGGCGCGATGGGTGGCAACGATCCAGCGTAGGCAGCCGAAGGGCTGACGCGCAAGAGGCCCGGTCAACGTGACCGGGCCTCTTTCCTTGCCTCGCCAAGTCGATCCGGCGGTCTCGTGGGCGAATGTAAAGACCACGTAAAGCACACCCGTGAGTCGTTGATTTACTACTACACGTCGTAGTAGGGTGCGATCTAGTCATGCCCGGAACTTCACAAGCGCCTTTACGCCCAAAGGGAGAGTCGAATGCGTACGCACGTTTTTGGAAGTCGTCATGAAGGCGAAGCCGGCGTTGTGGTTTGGCCGGAGCACCGTGGTGCCGGTCTGCTGCCCTTGGCTTTGTTCGCGCTGGCGGCCTCGTTGCTCATGCTGCTGGGGCTAGCCGCGACTCCCGCTCGGGCGGCTGAACTCTCGGCCACCCAGATGAAGGTGTCGGTGTGGCCCGAGTACGACGACCCCCGCGTGCTCGTGATCAACCAAGCCGACCTCGACCCGAGCGTGCAACTCCCCACGGATGTTACTTTCAACATCCCCAAAGGCGCCGAGATCGGTATGGCCTGCGAAGTGGACGCGGGCGGTGGTCACGCCTGCAAGCCCTACCAGTTGGTGGACAAGGGGGATTACCAGGCCTTGACCTACAAAGTGGAGGCCCAGAAGAAGATCTTCTTCGAGTACTACTATGACGCCTTCCCCGCGGGCACACCCGAGCGCACCTTCGACTTCACCTATCGCCCTGGGTTCGCCGTGGGCACCACCAGCATCGAAGTGCAGGAGCCGCTCCGTTCTTCCGGTTTCGTCGTGGACCCGGCCCTATCCCAAACCACTACAGACTCCGAGGGCCTCACGTATCACATCCAGGACTACCCCGACCTCCCTGTGGACGAGCCCTTCGCGGTGAGTGTGTCGTACACCAAGACCGACAGCAATCCTTCTGTGAAACCGAAGGACAGCGCGGCGCCGTCCGGCGGCCTCCCCGCGGCCGGTTCCGGAAGCAACAACACCGCCCTCTTCGTCGTGCTGGCCGTTCTCGGGTTCGGCACCCTCGTGGTAGGCGGCTACAAAGTCATGCGTCCCGCTCCGGCCTCTTCCGGTGGGCGTCGCGGCGGCAACGCCCGAGGCCCGGCCCGCTCACAGAGTCAACGCCCGCGCGGCACCCGCCCGAACGTGAGCAAGGCGCAGGCCTCTTCGACTGGACGTTCGAGTGGTGGGAAGTCCGGCAAGAGCTCACGCGTGGACGACTCCGACACGAAGTTCTGCACCTCCTGTGGGGAGGGGATCCGCCGCGCCGACGCCTTCTGTCCGGAATGCGGGGAGGAGCAGGGGTAGAGGAACCGAGACCGGCTGTCAGTGGAGAGGGAGAGATCCTGACTATGAGACCTCGTCACGTTCTGACTCTCGCGTTCGTGCTCATCCTGATCGCCATGGGTGTGTGGTCGTTCTACGGCAACGTGCTGAACCCCCACGCGTCGGGCATTCCGATGGAAGGCATGGCCATGCCGGAAGAGAGCGCAGGCGCGCTCTCCGGAGGCGCGGTTACCACCGTCCCGGCGGAGTCCACGGGCGGCACGTCCTCCGCGGCCCCGGCTGATGAGGACGTGCTCCCGCCCACGCTGGGTGGGTGGGAGCTGACGAGCCTGGCCGCCGGCGAGGAGGCCCGCCTCCAAGTGGAGCAACTGCACGGCAAGAGCCTGGGCGCGGGCCTGGAGGCGGCCTGGGTGGCTGCGTACGGCTCCGCGAGTGGCTCCGGTTCCGGCGGCGCCACCGTCTGGATCAGTCGGGCCGCCCGCGCAGACGATGCCCGCGAGCTCTTCGAGCGCATGACCGCCCGCATCTCGGAAGGCACCTCGCCCTTCAAGAACCTACGCCCGATCGGCGTAGAAGACGTGGAGGGGTACGCGCTCGACGGGATGGGGCAGACGCACTACTACTTCCTGGTTGGCAGCGACTTGTATTGGCTCGGGGTCGACCCGGCGGCTGCCGAGGTCGCGCTGGCGGAGCTCCTCGCAAGCGCCGGCGACTGACATGCACGCGGACCCTACGGAGGATCGAATCGGATGAATCAAGTGGGCTACACCGCACTCCTGCTCGCGGTTGTGATCTCCGCCTATGGGGTGGTGGCACCGATCGTGGCTGCGCGCACCGGACGGAGCGAGTGGAAACGGAGCGCCGAGAATGCGTGCTACGTGTTCGCCGGGGTCACCGTGATCGCGAGCATCGCGCTGCTCTATGCTCTCGTCACCCGTGACTTCGGGAACGAATACGTCACGAGCTACACGTCGCGCAATCTCTCGTGGTTCTACACCGTTTCCGCTTTCTGGGCGGGCAACGCGGGCTCCATGCTCTTGTGGGTAACTCTCCTCGGGGTGTACGCGGCGGTCGTCGTGCGCCAGAACCGACGCAAGAACCGCGAGATCCTCCCGTATGTGATCTCTGTGCTCATGGCCGTGGGTCTGTTCTTCTCCCTCATGCTTGCGATCTCGCACGGGTCGAATCCGTTCGTGGAGATACCCGGGGCCGCTCCGGCGAATGGGATGGGCCTGAACCCGATGCTCGAGAACCCGGGGATGGTGTTCCATCCCGTGACCACCTATCTCGGGTACGTGGGCTTCACCATACCCTTCGCCTTCGCCATGGCCGCTCTCATCACCAAACGTCTGGGCGATCAGTGGATCCGCTCAACACGGCGCTGGACCATCGTCGCCTGGATCTTCCTGACCATCGGGAACATCGTGGGGGCCTGGTGGGCTTACGTCACATTGGGGTGGGGCGGGTACTGGGCCTGGGATCCGGTGGAGAACGCTTCGTTCATGCCGTGGCTCACGGGTACCGCGTTCCTGCACTCCGTCATGATCCAAGAGAAGAAGGACATGCTCAAGGTCTGGAACATCGTCCTGATCATCCTTACCTTCTCCTTGACGATCTTCGGGACGTTCCTGACACGTTCGGGGATCATCACTTCCGTCCATAGCTTCGGACAGAGCAGTCTGGGTCCGTTCTTCGTGGGTTTCCTCGGCCTGGTCCTGATCCTCTCTCTGAACCTGCTCTTCAGTCGCCTCGACCTCCTCAGGTCGCGAAACGAACTCGACAGCTTCGTCTCGAGAGAATCGAGCTTCCTTCTGAACAACCTTATTCTGGTGGGTATGGCCTTCACCGTGCTCTGGGGTGTGCTCTTTCCCATCATCAGCGAAGCGGTCACGGGCAACAAAGTGACCGTGGGCCCGCCCTTCTTCGATCAGGTGATGACGCCGATCGGCTTGGTGCTCATGTTCGTCACGGGGATCTGTCCCCTCATCGGATGGCGCCGAGCCACCTTCGCGAACGTGCGCAAGAACTTCATGTACCCGGCGGCGGTGGGAGTGGTGACGGCGGTCGTCTTGGTCGCGCTTGGAATCGGGCACACGTACGCGGTGATCAGTTTCAGCCTGGCCGCTTTCGTGTTGGCCTCTGTCCTCGTGGAATTCGCCCGGGGCGCATTGGTGCGGCGGGAGATGGCCGGCGAGAACATCGTCAGGGCGCTCGGCTCCCTCACGTGGCGGAACAAGCGGCGCTACGGCGGCTACATCGTCCACATGGGAGTGATACTGCTGCTCATCGGCGTGACCGGCTCCTACGCGTTCAAGCAGGAGCAGACCCAGACGCTCACGCAAGGACAATCGATGGCGGTGGGCTCCTACGAGCTCACGTATGTATCGATGGAGAACTACAGCACGGACGAAAAGACCGTGGGCCGGGCCACCTTCAATGTGAAGCAGGACGGCCGAGACCTCGGTGCGGTGTACCCGATCCGGGAGTACTACATCCAGAAGGATCAGCCCTGGACCCGCATCGATCGGCAGTCCACCCTCGGTCGGGACGTGTACTTGATGCTCTTGGACTACTCGCCCGACACAGGCGAAGTGAACATGGAAGTGAACATCAATCCGCTCATCAGTTGGCTGTGGATCGGCGGCATCGTGATGGTCATCGGCGGCATCGTGGCCATCTGGCCCGACAAGCGTGATACCCGTCGGCTGGCCGCCAGATACGAGAGGCAGGCGAGGCTCAATGAGGTTTGACGCGCGTCGGCGCGCGCAGTCGCGCCAAAGCCGGCCGGTCTCGTTGATTGGGCTGGTGGCGGCGGTGATGGTGGTGCTCACGCTGGCCGTCACGTCCGCGGCCGTGGCCGCCCCGCCGCCCACCTCATCGGTTTCCGACAAGCTCATCTGTCAATGCGGCTGCGGGGCGGTGCTGACCAACTGTCCCCACCAAGAGTGCGGCTGGGGCGTGCCGGCCAAGCTCTTCATCGCCGAACAGCTCACCAACGGCAAGACACCGGAAGAGCTCGTTCAGTATTACGTGTCGCAGTACGGTGAAGAGGTTCTGGCGGCTCCTACCAAGCGCGGCTTCAACGTCACCGCGTGGGTGATGCCCTTCATCGGCCTTGTGATCGGTGGCGTGGCCATCTACTTCCTGGCACACCTGTGGGCCGCTCGGCGTGAGGACGACCTCGACGTCGGCATCGCGATGATCCCCGAAGCTGTGGTCGAGAGCGCTCGCTGGAAGAAGCTCGAAGACGAGCTACGCAGGTTCGATTGATCCCGTCCTCGTCGGTGCTGTCGATGAGTGCGCACCCCGTCGTGATAAGGAGTCTCTGTGGTCGAGATGTTCGTCAAAGTGATGTTTGCCCTGCTCGCCGTCGCCCTGGTCGCCTACCCGTTGCTGGCGCCGCCGAGGGACGAGGAAGAGGATCTTGATCCGCCGGAGGATCTGGATGAGTTGCACCGCAGGAGAGAATCCGCCTACTCCGCCATCAAGGAGCTCGAGTTCGATTATCGCACCGGCAAGTTGTCTGAAGAGGACTTCCGCGAGCTGGACGCGCGCTACCGGACGGACGCACTGGAGCTGATGGACGCGATCGAAGAGTGGGAGGAGGACGGTCGGGACGCCGAAGCTCACTGCGGTGTGTGCGGTGCCGTCGTGTCGCCCGACCAACGTTTCTGTGCCTCATGCGGAGCTGGGGCCGTCGCATGACAAGGGTGGCGGATCTGTCTGGAGAGGAACAGGTGTTGGACAACCTCGAGCTCAAGCGTCAGCGCTTCGAGGACGCGGGCCGCTTCCCCGTTCGGAAGCTCGTGGTCATCGGGATCATTGTCGCGGTGCTCGGCTTCGCGGGGTTCATCGGCTACCAGCGTTGGCAGGTCTCTCGGCAGGTGGGCGGCGTCCTGGTGATGGCCGACGTGCGCTATCCGGCCTACCAAGTGGACATGGCGACCTTGGACACCGCCACCCAGACCGACGAAGGGATGAGTATCCCGCTTGCCGACCTCAAGCGGGACTACATCGTCGGAGCCGTCTACGATCGGACGAATCCCATGCCCGAGGGCTATCAGATGGCCGCCGGCGGGAACATCCTCCCGGTGCTCGCGTACATCGCCCCCAGTGGGAAGCTGGTGGTCGCCACCTCCTTCTGCGAGCCCTGCCGGTCCACCACCTTCCATTTCGAGGGCAACATCCTGGTGTGCGATGTCTGCTACACCCGCTGGGAGTTGAACACACTTCTCGGGATCGGTGGAGGGTGCTTCGACTACCCACCGGAGGAGCTGACCGCGGAGATCAGGGGCGACATCGTCTTCGTCCCGGCGGCCGACCTGGAAGCTTGGGTGCCGAGGGCCTACCAAGACGAGAACGTCGTTGATGAGAACATGAGCACCGTTCCGCCGAAGAACTAGGTTGGTGAGGAATGGCGCTTCGCTGCGAGAGTGCGCTGGGCATATGCGTCTTTCGAACATAGCCTTCCGGAACGTGCGCCGGCATCTGAGCCGCTCGGTTCTCATGGTGATCGCCATTGCCGTCACCGCCGCCATCGTCACCACTCTCTTCCTGGTGAGCAGGAGCGCCGAGCGCGACCTCGCCAACAAGGTTGACGAGTACGGCGCCAACATCGTGGTCGCGCCGCGCAGCAAAGACCTTCCCCTCACGTACGGCGGCGTGCAGCTCGGCGGTATCACCTACGACGTGGAGCCGTTGCACATGTCGGACGTCAAGAAGATCATCTCCATCAAGAACCGAGAGAACATAGCCCGGGTTGCGCCCAAGCTGGTACAGCGCGGTGAGATCGACGGCACGCCCGTTCTCGTCGCGGGGGTCCGGTGGGAAGACGAGCTGGCGCTGAAGAAGTGGTGGCGCGTTCAGGGTGCGGAGCCGGCCGGTGGCGACGAAGCACTCTTGGGAAGCGGCGCGGCGGAGCGCCTCGGCTACTCGGCCGGGAGTACGCTCGATCTCCGAGGCACCCCCTTCCGCGTGGCGGGCGTACTCGAACCTACGGGCACCCAGGAAGACGAGCTCGTCTTCATCGAACTGGCCACGGCGCAGCGGCTGTGGGACCGGCCCGACGAGCTCAGCTTCATCGAGGTGGCTGCGTGGTGCAGCACCTGCCCCATCGAGACCATCAACGCCCAGATCTCGGCCGAGATGCCCTATGCCCGCGTATCGGCCGTCCTCAAGGCGGTCGAATCCCGGGAGATCCTGATAGGACAGTTCAAGCTGTTCGGCTGGGTGCTCTCGGGGCTCATGATCCTGGTGGGCTGTCTCATCGTCATCACTACCACGCTCGGCAGCGTGCGGGACAGGCGTGGCGAGATCGGGATCTTCCGCTCCGTGGGATATAGGCGGCGTCACATCTTCCAGATCATCCTTCTGGAGAATCTGGTGCTCGCCCTGCTCGGTGGTTCGGTGGGGATCCTGGTCGCCCTCGTGGCCAACGGGCCCGTTGCCCGCATCGCGGCGGGCGTGGACTCGACGATGCCCCCGGGCCTGCTGGATCTGAGCCTGGCCCTGGCAGCGGCGATAGTTGTGGTCTTCCTCGCAAGCCTGTACCCGGCCGCTCGGGCCGCCGGTCTGAGCCCGACTCTCGCAATGAAGCGGGTGTAGCCGGTGGAGCTGAGACACCTGGCCTTCGGATACCTCCGCCGCCGGAAGGGCAAAGCGGCGCTCATCACGTTCGGCTTGGCGGTGGCGGTAGGTTCGTTCGTTCTCGTGCTGTCTCTGGTGCTGGCCTTGCGGGAGACCATGGACGACAGGCTCACCAAGTACGGCTCGAATCTCGTGATCATGCCGGCCGCCGCCGAGCTGAACCTGTCGTACGGAGGAATGAGCATCGCCGGGGCGGGCAGCGGGGAGATCCCCCGTCTCACCGAGGCCGACCTCGCGACCCTCCAGTCTCTCCCGTCGGCCGCCTCCGTGGCCGCCGCTCTCCCCGTTGTTCTGGAGCCGATCGAGGTCGAGGGACGTCCCCTCCTCGGTCTCGGCACGGACATCCGTGAGAGCCTCCTCGTCAAACCCTGGTGGAAGGTGGAGGGTACCGTTCCCACTCGGGACGAGGAGGTGTTGGTTGGTCTGAATGTGCGTAATGAGCTCGGACTGAATGCGGGACAACAGATCACGCTCGAGGGGCGCGACTTCACGGTTTCGGGCGTCTTGTGGGAGACGGGCGGCGAAGAAGACAATCTGGTGGTGTTCGATCGCCGCGTCCTCGGCGAATTGACGGGGAACACCGGGACGATGAACCTCATCGAGGTGACGGCGGCCGCCACGGAGATGGTCGATCCGCTGACCGAGGAGATCGAAACGGCCATACCCGGCGCCGCGGTCGTCTCGGTGAAACAAAGCATCGAGTTCACCGCGCGGGCGAACTCCTCCCTGGCCGACTTCGGCCTCGCGGTCACCTTGCTCATCGTGGTGATCGCGGGCGGTGTGGTCATGATCACCATGCTCACCGCGGTGAAGGAGCGGCAGAAGGAGATCGGCATCCTGCGGGCCGTGGGCTATAAGCAGCGGCATATCGCCACACTGGTGCTCCTGGAATCTTTGATGCTGAGCACGTCGGGCGCGATCCTCGGGGCGCTGGGAGGACTGGCCGGCGCGGCGATCCTGCCCCGTTTCGTGCCCGGCCTCTCGTTGAGCTTCGTGGTCGACCCCTTCGTGCTGATGGCGGGAGTGGGGGTAGCGTACCTCGTGGGCCTGAGCGCCGCGCTCTATCCCGCCTGGCGGGCCGCTCAGCTCGATCCGGCCACCGCCCTCAAGTACATATGATCCGTTCCGCTCACTGAAATACAGGAGGCACCCGTGGCTCTGATAGAGATCGATCGCGTACGGAGGGAGTACGGCAGCGAGGATGCTCTGGTTGTGGCGATCGACGAGGTGAGTATGACCGTGGAGGCCGGCGAGTACGCGGCCATCATGGGGCCCTCCGGCTCGGGCAAGACCACGCTCCTGTCGATCCTCGGCGCCATGAATCCGCCGTCCGCCGGCACGCTGCGCATCGACGGCATCGACGTCTACGCGCTCTCGCAGGAACGCCAGGCCGATCTGCGGCGCGAGTACATCGGCTTCGTCTTTCAGCAGCTGGAACTCGTGCCCTATCTGACCGCTCTCGAGAACGTCATGTTGCCCCTCGCCATCCTCAAAGAGAAGGGAAAGCGGGAGCGGGCGTTGGAGGCCCTCGAGCGGGTGGGGCTGGATGAGCGCAAGGCCCGTCGCCTGCCTTCGGAGCTGTCCGGAGGAGAGCAGGGGAGGGTGGCCATCGCCCGGGCCGTGGTGAACGACCCTCCCATCATCCTGGCGGACGAGCCTGTGGGGAGTCTCGACACCACCACCGGCCGGCAGATCCTCGACCAACTCCGCCGTCTCGCGGACCTTGGGCACGCAGTCATCATGGTGACCCACAATCCGGAATCCACACAAGAGGTGGATCGAGTGATCCAGATTCTGGACGGGCGGGTCAGTTGCGACGATGTACCCCTGACCTGCGCGGTGCCCGCCTGAAGACTAGAGGGCGCCGCGGGTGTCTTTACACAGGCTTCACCTGGGTCGCGCATACTCCCCCTAGGTATGCGCCGACACGACGCCGGACTTCGGCAAGGAGACCACACAGTGAGACGGAGCACAGCGGGAATCATGATGGCGGTGGGGTTCGTCGCGCTCGTCGCGGTTGCCTGGCTCTACCTCCAAGACCAGCAACAGGCCTCGTCCGGCGCCGCGGCGCAGACTGCCACCTCCGGCGGGAGTGACGCCCCGGACCCGGGTGGGTCCGCAGCCGGCGCAGCGACCACGCCAACCTCGGCCACTCAACAGCCCGGTACGTCCACCTACGTGGCCCAGGATGAGGGAGAGGGCGGCGTAAAATTGATGGCCGCGGTCCTCACGCCCGGAGCGTTGAAGGAAGATGCCTCGCTCGGTGAGATGGCCGCTCAGTTCGATCCGGCTACGGAAGTCGGGTTCATGGTGATCTTCGAGGCCCACTCCGGTGATCTCTCCCAACTCGACCTCGTGGCGCTCTCTACCTTGAGCGCTCCCGGTGGAGATCATCAAGCGGTACGCTGGGTAACGGAGAGCGACTCCGGCCACCACCGCTCGGGCATGCTGGTGTTCGACCGCGGTGGGCTGGACCTCTCCGCTCCGGGCGCTCTCACCCTCACCGTGCGTGATGTGGCCGGGGTTCCCAGCCGGACGCTCACGTGGCGCCTCCCCCTCTCGTAGGCTCGAGTGTTGGAAGCACCCATAGTGTTGGCGTTGGCGGCGGGAGTCGTCTCGTTCCTGTCGCCCTGCATCGTGCCGATGATCTCCGTCTACCTGACGCTGATCACGGGGATGACCATGGAAGAACTCACCGCCAAACCGGGCCTGGTGGTGAGGCGGACCATCGTCGTGAACACGCTCCTGTTCGCGCTCGGGTTCACCATCGTGTTCACGTTGGCAGGGGGGGCGGCCGGCGCGCTCGGGGCGGCGCTCCAGCGGACTACACGCGGCCTGGAGATCGGCGGCGGGGCCGTCATCATCCTGATGGGGCTCTCGATGGCGGGTGTGTTCCGCCTCGGATTCTTGGACAAGATGCGGCTTCCGCTGAAACGGCCTCTCAACAAGCCGAAGGGCCCCCTCGGATCGCTCGCGGTGGGCGTTCTCTTTGCCGTGACGTGTTCGCATTGCATAGCTCCCACGCTGCTCTCGATGATGGCGGTTGCCGGCACCACCGGTTCCACCGCCACGGGCATGGCGACGATGCTGGCCTTCTCAATCGGGCTCACCCTGCCCTATGTGGCCACGGCGGTGGCCATCACGCCCGCCCTGCGGTTACTGTCGCGCCACAAGCAGACCACGAGGTGGGTGGGTGTGGGCACCGGCGTACTCTTGGCCGGTTTCGGCCTCCTCATGGTGGGCGGGCAGTTCACGCGTCTCGTCGAGATCAGCTCCCGGCTCCTTCCCTTCCGCGTGCCGCTTGGCATGTGAGCAACCGCCCACTCTGATAAGGAGGCATCACGATGCCGTATCGCATATTCGACATGATCACGCTGGGGCCGCTCCACGTGCGCACGTGGGGGCTGCTCGTGGGGCTGGGGATCTTCGCGGGCGCGTATTTAACCGTCCGTCTTGCCCGCAGCCGCGGGATCTCCGCCGACAAGCTGTGGACACTCACGATCGTGGTGGCTCTAGCCGGCGTGCTCGGCAGCAGGGTGGTCTGGGCCCTTCAGCCCGGCCTCATCGGCGAGACCATCGCCCATCCACTGCGCCTGATCTCGGTGTGGGAAGGCGGGCTCACCTTCATCGGAGGGTTGCTTGCCGCCGTGGCCGCCGGGGTGATGTACGTACGCCGCTCGGGACTGCCCGTCCGTGCCACCGCCGACGTGGTCGCACCCGGTCTTGCCCTCGGCATCGCCATCGGTCGGGTCGGATGCTTCCTCACGGGCCTTCATCCCGGACGGCCCACGTCGTTGCCCTGGGGCATCGACTACTTGGGCGCCCTGCGTCACCCGATCCCGCTGTACGAATCGATTCTCGGACTGGTGCTGTTGGCCGCCGGCGTTGCGCTGTTGAGGCGACGTGTGGCGCCCGGCGCCACCGCGTTGGTGGTGGGTCTCGGATACCTGGTGGGCCGTTCGCTGTTCGATTTTCTACGAGCAGGAGCCGGAGAGGTGATCTCCGGGACCGATCCCCGATTTCTCGGCCAACTCACCCTGACTCAGAGCGCGGCCCTCCTCGCCGTCCCGGTCATGGCGATCTTGCTGTGGCGGGTGCACGCCGCGGGCCCGAAGAGCGATCCTGCCCGGGTCGCGACATCGGGCTGAAGTGGGACTCCGCGCGGCCGAAGATACGAACGTGCGAGAGCCCGCTGCAAAGCGGGATCGCGCGCGGCCGTGCCCCAGGCCGGGCTCGTTCCCCGGGCGCCACGCATCTCTGTGGGCTCGTTACCCGGGGCGCCACGCGTTCTGGCTGCATAACAGCCGGTGAGCGATGTGTCGATCCCAGTCGATTGGGTACCGTGCAAATGGACGCGTCGAACGAGGGCATACTGAAGGTTTGGGGAGTGATACGTGATGATGAACGATTTCGGAGGGATGGGGTACGGATGGGTGGGCTTCGTGCTGACCCTGGTCTTCCTAGCTCTGATCGTCGGGGGCATCGTGCTCGTGGCGCGCGGGAGGGGAGGCTCGGGCGGAGATCGGATGCCCGGCCCGTCTCCGGGGGCGGAGTATCCGCCGCATGCGTCGGCGCGGTCTGCGGCCCTTGCGGTCCTCGAAGAGCGATACGCGCGGGGTGAGATCGACCGCGAGGAGTTCATGATCCGCAAGACCGACCTGACAGGGTGAGGGCGGAGTGAAGAACTCATTCTACATTGGTGTGGTCGCCATCGCCGTGGGCGTGATCGGGTTGGTGGCGGTGTTCTTTGTGAACAGCGCCGGCACCGGGTCGCTTGTGTTCCGGCCCGCTGTCGAATCAGTGGGCGGCGAGATCTTCCTCTACGGCACTGACGGCGGCCGGGCGGTTCCGCGCCGGGGCTCGATCGGGATGATGGGCGGTTCCGGACTCGGCTGTGCGGACTGCCACGGCAGGGACGGTAGAGGCGGACGTGTGAGCATGATGATGATGGGGAGCTTCGAAGCTCCAGACATCCGTTGGAGCACGCTCACGTCGACGGACATGGAGCACGCGGAAGGCGAGACCCCGCACCCGCCCTTCGATCGGGACAGCTTCGCCCGGGCGCTCCGCGACGGCGTCGATCCCGACGGCGGCGAGTTGAAGTCGCCTATGCCCCGCTGGCGGGTGAGCGACGCTCAGGTGGACGCCTTGATCGAGTACCTCGACGGGCTCTGAGTCCCCACCCACGCGGCACGTCTTCTCGGACGCGGCGCCATGGCCGACCGCGCTCGTCCAATCCGAGGGGTGCACGCGAACCGCGGCGCCACTCCGGACGCGTGGCTTGAAGAATGACCAGATCCCAACGACCCCCTGGACGCCTAACGGAGCGCGTCCTTACCGGCTTCGACGAGCTTGAAGGCGCTGAGTTCCGCCTGGACTATGAGACGCCGGCGTGAATCACCCTTGCGCGGAGCCGTGACTGCCTGCGTCGGTCCGTCCGTAATGAGCGCATCCTTACCCCCAGGGGGTATCGTTACACGGCCTTTACAGAACCTTGTGTGGGCCTTCACGTAGGGCCCATAAGCTGGGTTCGACCAATGACCGCGGAGACAAGAGGGTCGTCCGTGGCCAACCGACAAAGGAAGGCTGGTGCTCGACCATGGCAGAGAGCGCGATACGCATCGAAGGGATCGACGAGGCGACGCGGCAAAACGTCCGCATACATCTACGAGTTCTGACCTCGGAAGAAGCCACCCCGGCCATCACCCGCTTTGCCGCACCCAGCGGCTTCTTGTCTGACGCTTTGGGCAGGGAAGTTCAGGGACGGCGCGCGGCGGATATCAGCAGCTGTAAGGCACAGGTCTTCGGCTCGCCCCCAGGCCTCGAATCGGTCGCGACGCCCGGCGTGTTCGCTGCCCCCCGTGGATTCCTGCCTAAGTCCTGATCCGGGAAACCTGAGGTAGAAATCAGCCCGGCCCCGCGGGGTCGCCCCACACCCCTGGTGGGGCGACCCCGCGGGGCCGGGCTCGTTGTCATGGAAGGGGCCCTGTGAGGAAGAAGCCCGGTCGAAGCGGACGGGCTACGCCGCCGAGAAAGACGGTCGCGGGCGGATTCGAGCCGAGGGTGTGTGTCCCGAGCAACGGGTTCGGGTAGAGCAGTATGAACGTCAGCGAGGTGGGGTGAGTGAGCATGTGGCACGTTCTCGCAAGAGGAATACACACCGAATACCCCGAATCACTCACCTCATCCCCCTTGTCCCCGGCGGGACGCAAAACTCCGACGGGCCTGCGCTCGCGGCTCCTTGCCCTGGCCGCCGCAGCGCTGCTGGCACTAGCACTCGCCGGGCCGGCTGTGGCCGCCCAGCCCTTTCGGCTCAATGACCAGATCACCGACCAGGTGGAGGCCCTCAAAGGACGCGAGCCGGAGGTCAGGGCCGCCCTCGACGCGCTGCGTCGCGAGGACGGCGTGCAGCTGTGGGTCGTCTACGTCGACTCCTTCGAGGGCATCAACGCCAAGGAATGGACTGATCAGACGGCGAGGCTGAGCGACCTTGGCCTGAGCGACATGCTCCTCGCCGTGGGTACTGGAGATCGGGCGTACGCCTACTCCGTCGATCAGGAGTTCCCCCTCTCTGCCGGTCAACTCGCCGGGGTGGCCACCAACACCATCGAACCGGCCCTTGCGGAGGACGACTGGGCCGGGGCAGTCGTAGGCGCCACCACCGCCGTCTCCCAGACCCTCGGTGGCGGCCAGGCCACGCCGTCCACCACCTCTCCCGTCGAGCCCGGGTCGTCGAAGAGCGGGCCCGTATGGCCGTGGGTCCTGCTCATAGGCCTCGGAGCTGCGGCGGTCGCCGGCCTCCTCCGGCGGCGCTCTCGCCGGAGCCGCGCCGCGCAGGCTCCCGCCGGGTCAATGGTAGAGGACGCCCCGGCCGCAGAGACCGGGCATTCAGCTGTGCCGACCAAGGTACTCTCGCAGAAGGCAGCCCGGCTCCTCGTGGAGACGGATGACGCCGTCAAGACCAGCGAGCAGGAAGTGGGCTTCGGGGAGGCGCAATTCGGCGCCGAGTTGGCGGCGCCCTTCGCCGCGGCGGTCGAGGCCTCCAAGGCCGACTTGGCCAAGGCCTTTCAGCTGCAGAAGCAGCTGACCGACGCCAGGTCCGAGGACGAGGTGACCAGGCGGCAGACACTGCTCGAGATGATCCGGTTGGCCGATGTGGCCAGCGACCGCCTGGACGCCGAGTCGGCCAAGTTCGACCAGTTCCGCGACTTGGAGCGCAACGCACCTCAGCTCCTCACGGCCCTCGAGCAGAAGATCGAAGCCGTGGTCCGGCGCCTGCCGCAGAGTCAAGCCATACTCACCGACCTCCAGGAGACCTACGCCCCCGCCGCGGTTGCCGGTGTGGCCGACAACCCCAAGCAGGCCGAGGAGCGCCTGGAGTTCTCCCGAGGCCACGTCGCCGCCGCGCAGGCCGACGTGGCGGCCGGCAACGCCGGTATGGCGGTGGCCGACCTGGTCGCGGCGGAAAGCGCCACCGGCCAGGCCGCCCAACTCCTCGACGCTCTCGACCGCCTCGCCGGCGACCTCGGTCAGGCGGCCGACAAGATCCGCGCGGCACTCGAGGAGACCGACCGCGACCTGACCGAAGCCCGCGCGCTCAGCACCACCGACCTCAGCCTGGTCGCCCCCACGACGGAGGCCGCAGCCGCCGTCGTCCTGGCCCGGGAGGCCGCCTCCCCCGAGGGAGGGCGGGACCCACTCAGCGCGCTCCGCCGCCTCGAAGAGGCCGACCTAGCCCTCGAGCGGGCCTTGGTGAACGCCCGCGATGCCGATCAGAAACGGCAGCGCGCACGCGCCTCGCTGGATCAGGCCCTCGCCGCCTGCCGCTCCGATATCGCGGCAGCCGAGGACTTCATCGCCACCCGCCGAGGCGCGATCGGCGGCCGGGCGCGCGCCGAACTGGCCGAAGCCACGCGCCTCTACCAGAAGGCCGTGGCCGGTCAGAGCAGCGACTTTCCAACGGCGCTCAGGGACGCAGAGGCCGCCGATGCCCTCGCCCAACAGGCACTGCGATCGGCCCACGCCGACGTCAGCGGCTACCACGTGCCGGCGGCCGGCCCCACGCCCAGCCCCGCGGGTGGCGACATGGGAGGTTTCGCCGGTGCGTTACTCGGCGGTGTCCTCATCGAGGTCCTCAGGGGGGCGGGGGGCATGATGGGCGGAGGGAGCAGGGGCCGGCGGGGCTCCTCCGGCGGGGGGCACTTCGGCCCCGCGAGCTTCGGCGGCCGAGGCACCCGCGGACGTCGAAGCGGCGGCGGCAGATTCTGACAAAGGTAATACCACCACACCAGAAGGAGCGTCACACCATGGCCCAGCAATCGATTCTCGGCCGCATCGCGCAACTGGCAAAGGCCAACCTCAACTCCCTCATCGACGCTGCAGAAGACCCTGAGAAGATGATGGACCAAATGATCCGCGAGTACACCAACGGCATCGCGGAAGCGCAAGAGGCCGTCGCCCAGACGATCGGCAACCTGCGCATGATGGAAGAGGACGCACAAGAGGGCGGCAGGGCGGCATCCGAGTGGGGAGCAAAGGCGGCGGCGGCGGCCAGGAAGGGTCAGGAGCTGCGGGCCACGGGAACCGCCGCCGAGGCCGACAAGTTCGACAACCTCGCCCGAATCGCCTTGAAGAAACAGATCGACCACGAGAATGACGCCGGGGAACTTGCGCCGCAGATCGCCCAGCAGACGGCGGTGGTAACGAAGCTCAAGACCGGCCTTGACCAGATGCACGTGAAGCTGGACGAGTTGAAGAAGAAGCGGGCAGAGCTTGTTTCCCGGGCGAAGATGGTCGAGGCCCAAGCGCGGGTCTACGACAGCATCAAGAGCATCGACCTCACCGATCCCACGAGCGAGATCTCGCGCTTCGAGGACAAGATCCGCCGGGAGGAGGCCAAGGTGGCGGGACAGACCGAACTCGCCGCGTCATCTCTGGACGCGCAGTTCGAAGGCTTGGAAGACGAGATCGAGAACGCCGAGGTGGAAGCGCGGCTGGCCGCTCTACGCAGTGAGACCACCTAGTTCCCCCGGGCGGGCCACCACCAGGAAGACCCTCACCACGGGAGTAACCGCGCCGAGAAGAAGGAGTGGAACAAAGGCTCGGCGAGGATACCGAGCAGGATGAGCAGCAAACCGGGCACGACGGCTCCAACGCGGGCCCAAGGTCCCAGCGCCACGGGCATGGTCAGGCCGGGCTCCGACGTAGAGAAGTACACTGGCCCAATGACCCGCGCGTAGTAGGCGATCGAGAGTGCTGTGTTGATGATGGCCACCACGGCGAGCCACGTGTAGCCGGACTGGATGGCCGCACCGAACAGGGCCAACTTGCCCGTGAAACCGGCCAGCGGTGGGATGCCGATGAAGGAGAGGAAGGCGATGAGGAGAACGAAGGACAGCCACGGCCGGGCGCGCGACAGGCCCGCATAGCGACTGCGGTCGGCAAGCCCACGCAACTCGGTTACCACCCCGAAGGCCGCCATGTTGCCCAGAGCATAAGCGAGCAGGAAGAAGAGCAGCGAGGGGACAGCGAGGTCGCTGCGCCCCAGCGCAACCACGGCCATCAGCGCATACCCCGACTGCGAGACGGAGGACCACCCCAGCAGACGCCGGACGTCCTCTTGGCGCAGGGCCGCCAGGTTGCCAACCGTCATCGTCGCCGCGGCGAGCACGGCGACCAACGGGCGCCAGCCCACCTGACTCTCCGGGAAGACGGCCACCAGCCGCGCGAGAGCGATCAGAGCGCCGATCTTGGGCGCGGCCGTCAAAAAGGCGGCGACCGGGGCCGGGGCGCCGTCCGCGACATCGGGCATCCAGGCGTGGGCCGGGACCGCCCCCAGCTTGAACGCCAGCCCCATCGCGATCAGAGCAACGGCGACGATGAGGGCGAAGGGGTCGCCGCCGCTGAGATCGGCCCGCATGGTCCCGAGCACGGTCGTCCCAGCCAACGCGAACAGTAGGACCACGCCGTAGACCATGAAGCCGTTCGTCAGCGCTCCCAGCAGATAGTACTTGATGGCAGCCTCTCCGGACCGGGCGGATGCGCGGTGGTAGGCGGTGAGCACGTAGCCGGTGGCCGAGGTGAGGAGTATCCCGAGCACCAACTCCATGAGGTCGGTCATGCCCGCGAGGATGATCCCGCCGAGCGCCCCCATCAGCAGCAGCACGTAGTACTCGCCGCGGCGCTTGTCCCCATCGAACCAGTGATAGGAGAGCGCGACGGTGAGCATGGTGACGGCTAGGATGATGAGCTTGCCCCAGACGGCGCTGTCGTCCACCGAATAGGTGCCGAAGAAGGTGGAGCCCTGAGGGTCGCCGAGCATGGCCACGGAGAAGGCTCCGGAAAGTGCGAGGACGAGCAGCGAGTAGTGCGCCGCCAGAGTCTGCAGTCTCCAGGGAAAGAAGAGCACCAGAGGAAGCAAGGCCACCGCGCCCACGAGCAGGACGAGTTCGGGCAGGATCGAAACGAGCGACATGCCGTCGGGGCTCACAAGCGTCCCACCACGGCACCCGCCGTGGCGTCGACGACGTTGATGAGCCAGGCGGGGATCACGCCGATGACGACCGCTGGAACGAGCAACGACACCAGCACAGCACTCTCCACCCGGTTAAGGTCGGTGAAATCCCGCCACCGATCCTTCAATGGGCCGAGAAACATCATGCGCAGCATGCGGAGAAAGAGCGCCGCGAGGATCACGAGCCCAACGACGCTGACGATCACCAGCACGGGATAGATGGCGAAGGCTCCCACGAAGACGGAGATGTCGGCCACGAATTGAGCCAAACCCGGGAGACCGAGGCTCCCGAACGCCGCCACGATCGTCAACAGCGCCAGGCGCGGCGCCCGCGACAGAAGACCCCCGAACTCGGGCATCTCGTACGTGTGCGCCCGGGCATACACCGAGCCGCTGATGAGGAACAGGGCCGCCGTGAGCAGGCCGTGGCTCACCATGCCGACGACGGCCCCGTCGAGCGCCACGCGGCGTGCTTCCACATCGCCCGCGAGCACTCCCCCCGCCGCCGCGATCCCCAGCACGACCAGCCCCATGTGCGCGATGCTCGTGTACGCGATAAGTCGCTTGAGGCTCGTCTGCGCCAGGCTGACCAGAGCACCGTACACGATACTCACGACGGCGACGATGGCGAGCGCGAACGCATACGTGCGAAACGCGTCGGGCAGCATGAGCAGGCTGATGCGGATGAAGCCGTAGGTGCCCATCTTCAGTAGTATGCCCGCGAGGACGGCCGACCCCGGGCCGGGAGCGTCCACGTGGGCCGGCGGGAGCCAGGTGTGGAACGGCACGAGCGGCGCTTTGATCAGAAACGCGATCGCGAAGCCAAGGAACACCAGGCTCGCGCGCAGGCCGTCGCCCGGCAGGGCCGGATTCTCTATGAGAGCGACCATGTCGAAGGACCGTGGTGAGGTCGCGAGGTAGAGACCGAGGATCCCCAGTAGCATCGCCAGCGAGCCCGTCAGGGTGTAGATGAAGAATTTGATGGCCGAGCGCAGGGCATCGCCGTGACCCCAGATGGCGATGACGAAGTACATGCCAACGAGGGTCAGATCCCAGAAGATGAAGAACAAGAACAGGTCGAGGGCCAGGAACACGCCGAACGACGCGGCTTCTAGGAAGAGAAAGATACCGTAGTACATGCGCTCGCGCCCGAGCAGGTCGAGCGGGTAGGCCATCGACACGGGGAAGAGCAGTGCGGTGAGCGCCACCAGGGGCAGTGAGATACCGTCGACGCCCACCTTGTAGCCTACACCCAGAGCGGGTATCCAGCGCAGCGACTCGATCTGTTCGGGCAGCGGACCGCCCTCGAAGCGCAACCAGACAAACACCGTAAGGACCAGCGGCACGAACGACACCACCAGAGCGATCGGGCGGGCGAGCGGCGCGCGGGTCGTGGGCAGGAACCCGACGACCAGCGCGCCGAGCAACGGTACCAGGATGATCGCAGTCAGCATGCTTTTCGCTCCTCAGCGGTGGTTTTCAGGTACTACGTCGATACGGCGGTGACGACGAGGACGAGGACGAGGCCGACGACCACCACGACGTAGTACTGGTGGGCGAGGCCGGTCTGGAGCCTGCGCACCTGCCTGCCCGACCACCAACTCGCGCGGGCGATCCATTCCACGGCCCCGTCGATGCCTCGATCATCCGCGGCACGTGAGCCGGCGGCGCCGCGCATGGTGGCCCACGCGACGCCGCGCACCGCGCCGTCGACGATGCGCTCGTCGAGCGAACGGAGGCGGCCGGCCGAGCGGAAGGCCGCGCGGGCGATGCCCCAGACTCCCACGTCGATCACGCGCTCGTCGAGCGAACGGAGGCGGCCGGCCGAGCGGAGGGCCGCGCGGGCGATGCCCCAGACTCCCACGTCGATCACGCGCTCGTCGAGGCGGCGGAGGAGGACGGCGAAGGCGAGCGTCGGCTCTGCGAGGCCGCGACGCGTCAAGAGCGGCGCCCCGAACCAATCGGCGACCCTCGCCTGCGTATCGGGCGCCAGCCCCAGCGAGAGTAGACGGCCGCGCCGGTGCAGGACGCGCACGGCGGCGAACGCGAGCGCGATGGCAAGGAGCGACACGGCGAGCTGCCACAACGGCTCGGCCGCCGCCCGTGGCACGGAGCGCTGCTCCAGCTCGCGCCAGACCGCAGGCACCCGAAGCAGCCCCATCAGCACCGAGACGCCGGCAAGCAGACCCATGCTCCACACTTCGCCGCTCAACAGGCCGTGCGCCGTCGATCGGGAGCCCGTGGGTCCCGGCAGCGAGTGCCCCTCGCCCACTGCGCACCCCGTGGGGTCGTCCCCCACCCGTCCGAATGCGAGAGTGAACAGGCGCGCAGCGTAGAAGGCACTCATGAAACCGGCCAAGAAGACTCCCGCTCCGAGCCAGGGCGAGTAGTCCACTGCCGCCGCCACGATCGCCTCCTTCGAGAACGCGCCGCCCAGCGGAGGGACGGCGGCCAGCGCGAGCACACCGACGCCGAAGAACACAGCGACCGCGCGCGTGCCGGAGCCGAGGCGCAGCTGGGCCAGGTTGCCCGTCCCCGCCGTGGCAAGCGACACGCCGGCGCCGAGGAACAGGAGGGACTTGAAAAAGGCGTGTGTGATCAAGTGAGCGGAGGCGGCCGTGGTGGAAGCCACCCCGATCGCCACGAACATCAGGCCGTACTGAGCGGTGGTGGAACCGGCCAGGACCCGCTTGAAGTCGGTCTGCACGGAGGCCACGGTACCGCCCGCGAGGGCGCTGATCAGGCCGATCGCGATGACCGTGGGGCCGAACCAGCCGAGCGGCGCAAAGAACGGGGCGAGCCGGATGAGCGCGTAGGCGCCGGCCGCCACCATGGTGGCGGAGTGCAGAAGCGCCGACACGGGCGCGGGGCCCTCCATGGCGGAGAAGAGCCACTGAGAGAAGGGCACCTGCGCCGATTTCGAGGCCGCGGCGAGCAGCAAGCCGGCCGCGGCCAGGTCGAGCCAGGGGCGTCCGGTGGCGGCAAGAGCCGCGTAGTCCAACGAGCCGGTCGAGGCAAATACGGCACCGGCGGCGACGAAGAGCCCGACTCCGCCTAAGCGCACCGTGACGTACGCCTCAAGGGCCGCCTGGGGCGGCTTGGGCTCCCGCCAGTGATGGGCGATGAGCGCCCATGAAAAGGCGGCCACCAGTTCCCAGCCGATCACCAGAGATAGGAGATCACCCGCGGCGACCAGGAGCTCCATAGAGCCGACGAAGGCGAGCAAGAGCCCTACCAAGCGGTGCAGATCGGGATCGTCGGCGTACTCCCAGGTGGCGAAGGAGATGACCGGCGCCGCGACCACGGGCACGAGCACGATGAGGATCCCCGCCGCGCCCGTGAGTTCGAATCGCAGCTGGAGCAGGCCTCCCCACGAGACGTTCGCGGACGCGCCCGAAAGCGCCGCCCAGAGCCCCAGCACGGCCGTAGCGGCCATGGCGAACGCAGCCACGGCCCCGAGTCCGCGGCGCGGCACGGCGAAGCCGGCGGCGAGGCCGGCGATCACGGGCAGGAATATGGGCAGCCAGATCACGCCGGGCTACCCCTTGAGCTTCTTCAATTTCTCGGTGATATCCGCCTTCCTTACCCGGTAAATGCCCGTGACGAGCGCGAAGCCGAGCGCCGCTTCCACCGCCATGACGGTCATGAGCACCACCACCAACAGCTGACCTTTTGGAGTACCGCCGGCGATCATCGCCCACACCATGGCTGCCGCGAGCATGGCGCCATTGAGCATGAGTTCCAGGCCCATCATGATCATGACGAACGACTGCTGACTGAGCGCGCCATACACGCCGATGCCGAAGATGGCGGCGGCCACCACGAAGATGGCCTGCTGGCTCATCGCGCGTCCCCGTGGGCGTGGTCCGCCGGCATATCCTCGCCGGCGACGTCGGGGGCCGGCTCGGCGGCCGCAGTGGCATCGGAGACCGTGGGGCCTGGAGCGGCGGCCGCGGCGGCGGCCGGTTGCTGCTCCGGGGCGTCCGACCCCTCGTCGGCGCGGCCGAAGCGACCACGGACGCTCACCAGAGCCACGGCGCCGATCATCGCCGCCAGCAGCGTCACACCGGCCGTCTGGAACACCAGCATCGAGTCGCCCAACAACTCGGTGCCCAACTCGGCTGTGGCCTGCGCCCTCGGCGGCACCACCGAGGCGGGAAACCGCGCGAACAGACCGACAGCCGAAAGGAGCCCGAACGACCCGAAACCCGCGGCCATCGCGGCCCGGTTCTGGTGCACCATGATCATCGGGTTCAGCCCGGCGGGGTTCATCATGAACATGACCATGAACACGGCCATGATGGTCATCTCGCCGCCCATCATGAGGATCAGGATCACCCCGAGGAATTCGGCCTTGAGCATCACCATGATGAAGCCCACCCCCACGAACGAGATCAGCAGCCAGTACGCCGCCCGCACCATCGAATCGGTGCGGAAGACGCGCCAGGCCGAGAAGACCGCCAGCACCGCGAGGAACCAGAAGACGACGTCGACGATCACCGCGCGGCCACCATCGCCTGGATCCCCGCCATGAACACGTCCACCAGAGCCAGAGGGGTGAGGATGGTCCAGGCCACGACCACGAACGACTCGGTGCGGACTCGGGCGAAGTACTGCCTGCTGGCCACGAGGAGCGCGAGCAGGAAGAGCGTCTTGAGGGCCATCCACACTCCGCCGGGCAACCAGGGGCCGAGCCAACCTCCCAGGAACACGGCGGCGCCCATAGCCGAAACCGCGACCAGAACGTTGAGTTGAGCCACGCGCCAGAGCAGACGGGGTACGCCGGATAGCTCCACCGACGTGCCGCCGGCCACGTCTTGTCCCTCAGGCAGAGACAAGGGCCCCCAGAATCCCAGGGCCAACACCGTGACCAGGTAGATGGGCAGGCCCAGCGGCTGACGGACGACATTCCAGAGATGCTCTTGCGACGTGACGATGGGCACGAGCGCAAGGGAACGCGCCGGGAGGGCGGTGCCGATGAGCACCACGGCAAAGGGGATCTCGTACGAGAGACCCTCGGCCACGAACCTGTATGCGGCCACCAGCGACAGCGGGGAATTCGGTGACCACCCCTGCAGGTAGACGGCGACGACCACCAGCGCCATGGCGGCGGCGAAGACCACGATGCCCGTGTCCGCCTTGACGGCGATGACGGTGCCCGTGAGCGGCACGACTGCGAGGCTCACGGCGGCCAGGGCTCCCAGCACCGCGGGAGCAAGAGCCCAGGTTCCGGCGTCGGGACGCTCGGTGAGCGTGCGGCGCTGCAACGCCAGTTGAGCCGCCCGGCGGAGAGGCAGCGCGGCCGCCGCGAGAGGACGCACGGCGATGCGCATGGTAAGACGCGTGAAGACGACATCGAGCACAGCCGCGATGTAGGTTCCGCCGAGCAACACCGCGACGACCGCGATCGCCAACCCCGCGGTGGACAGCGCCTCCGCTACCATGCCCACGCCGGCACCGCGCCTGACCCCGGCGTGGTCAACGCCGCTTCTCGGAGATCGAGGTCGAGACTGAGGAGCGTGGATACTGCGTCTCCCCAATCGAGCCCTGTGAGCAGGTCCGGCAGCAACGGCAGGAGCCGGGAACTGGGCGCGAGACCGCGGCCGAGCGGACCGGTTGGCCCCTCCACAGCCCCGGTGACCGTGGTCATGCCGTCCCCGGCGATCTCCGCCAGCCGCAACGATCGTTCGGCCTCGTGCAGCCGCAGGCGCCACCGCGCCAATGCGTCGCCCCTCGTGCGCGTGACCGGTTCGAAGCCGAGCGCGAGATACGCCGGATCGGCGAGCCTTTCATCACGTTCGACACCGGCTGCGCGCGCCACGGGACCACCGTCGAGTGCGGCAAGCTGGTCCGCGCTCAATCGACCGATCCCGCGCGTGACCCAAGCGAGTGTGAAGTTCCGCTCGAGCGACCGGCGGAGTTCGGCCACGTCGGCGGTGGCGAGCGCGCCCCGCGCACCGGCGCCTCCGAGGTGGACTCGGGCCGAAAGCGCGAGCACGCGCCGGCCAAGGGCGGTCAGCCCGTGAATGCGCAAGGTGTGCCCCAACCAGCGAAGGTGATGTCTCACCCGCACCAGCTCGAGTTCGGCGATCGCGACCGGAACACGCAGGGCCGCGAGAAAGGGGGCAAGGTCGGCCGGCGCCACAAGTGCGGGAGACACTTCCTGCCTCGACTCGGAGCCGGCCTCCTCAAGGAACGGGTTCTCCCCCACCACCACGTCTTGGATCACGTCGCCCTGGAGTTTCACCTCGAGGGTGAGACCCTCGGGTAGCGCCGGCATGAAGGGACCCACGCGCACGAGCAGCTGGTCGAGTTGGAGACCGTCGCGGTCTTTGGCGCGCTCGGGTAGCGGCCGTCCGTAGGGGACACCCCCGGTCATACCCGCGCCGCCCTGTCCCCACGGCCCGACCCCGCGCCACGGGTTCGGATCGACATCGGGTAGGAGCGGCGGACTCGAGGGGAGGCGACCTGCAAGCAGGTCATCGCGGGCAGCGACCGCCGCCCGCCCGAGGGCGGCGGCGGCCTCCGCCGCCACAAGGTGCGGGAAGATCGCCGCCGACGCGTCGAGCCTTGATGGCGACCATCGCACCACCGCGCGCGGCTCGGCCATCTGATCGTGCACCTGCAGCGCGGCACCGTTCAGACCGCTGGTCAGTCGCCCTACGATCATCAGGACCATCGCGGGCCGCGGAGAGTCCATAACCTGCAGGCGCTCATCGAGACGAAGACGATCCGCGATCTCGTCGCCACCGATCCCGGCTATCAGAAAGACGGGCACCGGCGCCTTCTTCGCCAGACGAGCCAGGAGCGGTCTTACGACCACCGAAAGGCTCCCTCGCGCCAGGTATAGAGGATCCCGAAGAGGAGTATCGTGATGAACATGAGCATCTCGATGAGCGCCATGAGCCCCTCCTCGACGAACACGACGGCCCAGGGGTACATGAAGACCATCTCCATGTCGAAGGCGAGGAAGAGGAGGGCCATGGCATAGTACCGCACGTGGTATCGATTCCAAGCGTGCGTGTCGGGCGAGAGACCTCCCGAGAAGGGGACGCGAGAGGGGGCCGTCGACTGCGGCGGGTTGAGAATATCGCCGGCACCCCTGAGAATGAGGAAGGCCCCCAGCGCAACGACGAGGATCGTCAGGGCCGCCGCACCACCTTCCACGACTCAGTCTTCGACGTAGGAGTCGGGGTCCTCGTCGAACTCCTCCTTGCAGTCGGCGCTGCAGAAGTAGTACGTTTTTCCCTCATGCTCGGACGTGCCAACAGCGGAGTCCGAGTCGATCTTCATCCCACACACCGGGTCCTTGACTTCCATGTCAGCCTCCTGTCGGTCGAGTGGTCACCTGGACGAGTAACCACCAGGATAGTGCACAGTACCCGCAATGGCCCTGCGCTAACACGCTACGCGGGAGGAGGTATCGGATGGCGTCTGTGGTGCCGTCTCGGCGCCGGCGCGGCTCGAGGCAGGGATCATCGTATGAATCCTTCAACGCCACCGTACCGCTCGCCCACCGGACTGCGGGGGAAACTGAGGACGATCACAAGGATACCGGCGATCATGTCGCTCCACCTGGCGCTGGTAGTGGCGCCGCCCAGCAGCCATGGGGAGGCGATCATCCATGCGCCAAACACCACATTGACATAGCGCGTCGCGCGACCCACCTCAGCGAGCGCGATCACAGCGGTGGTCACGATCAGCGCCCCGACAAGGTGGTCGCTGTGAGCAGCCATCCCGCTGCTGCCCAAAACAGAGGGCGTGAACATCAGCCAGAGTCCCAGCGCCGCGCCGACGATCAAGTTCCAGGGCAACGACAACCCCCAGAACATCGCCATCGGGCGCACCACGTCGGGGCGGACGGCACCGGCTTCGACTTCGGGCATCTCTTGCAGCATGCCGCCTTGCCAGAATATCCGCCAGAACGGTTGCCCTTCACGCCGCGCTTGAATGAGGAACTGAAGCATTGCCGCCACCTCGTCGAGGGTGAGGGCGATCATGGCGAGCATTGCCGTGGCGGCGATGAGGGCCGGCGTGGACCACGCGCCGACGGCGATCGGTTGAAGGATGATGAGCGTAATGCTCACTATGCCGAGCGGTACCACCAGGATGCCGAAGAACGCGACCATCCACGGCATCGTCCGCCAACGCGCTTTGTCGCCCATGAAGCCCATCAGGAATTCGATCATGTAGGCGACTGCGCCCAGACCGGCATCGGGGATCGGGAAGGCGCGCGAAACGTCGGAGGTGAGTACGCGCTCCGTGCCAAGCCCGAAGAATGGATCGGTGAACGACGTGATGTGCTCGAGCTGGAACGCGGCCATCTGCCGCGAGAGGAAGAGGCCGACGAGCGCGAGCGCGATGATCGGCGCCCGCTGCGGCCAGCTCGACGGGTTGTACGACCAGCCACGCGGCACGTCCGGACCGGTCTCCATGCTCATCCCCGGCGCCATCGGCATCCCCGGCGCCAGGATGGCGAATACGATGACCAGCGCTCCGACCAACGTGTCGTTGGCGTAGGCGGTGGCCGTGGGCGCCCAAAAGACCAGGGGGGCGAAGAGCAGCCACAGACCGACGAGTGAGTTCGCCCATGGGGCCCAAAACTTGAACCACGGGCGGTGCGACAACGAGAGGATGGCGAGAACGATGACCAGCGCGCCGCTCACAGCGTCGCTCGCCTGCAGCGCAGTGCTGCGGTATCCCAAGGCGAAGATGCCCGTAATCAGCCACAAGCCGAGCGTCATGTTGGCGAAGTGCGCCCAGTGCGCTCTCGTGTGTGTCATCGCCATGCCGCCTGTCGGCGCCTCGTGGTCGGGTGTCTGCATCGTTGTGTGCTCATGCGGCGGCGGAGCCTCGTGGGCGGACGCCGGAGCGGGTTGGTGCGCGGGCGGTGGCTGGGCCGAGTGTTCCGTGTGGTCAGGCATCATCGGGCCCGCCCCTCTCGGGCGGCGCCTCCTCCGGTTTCCGCACCTCGGAGGGCAGTTCCAGATCGTTCTCGCGGTAGAAGCCGGGCAGGTCGGACTTGAGCGCGGCGATCATCTTCGGAATCGTGCCGCGCAGACTCCGCTGTGGCTGCCAGCCGAGCAACGTGCGGGCGCGCGTGATGTCGAGTGCGTAATGGTCGTTCGCGCGGTCGATCATCCACGGCTTGACGAACGGGTCCCCGCCGGGCAGTTTCCCGATCACCCATGTGCCCGCCTTGGCCAGCGGCGCGAGCGCTCCCGGCACCTCGAAAGTCTCCAACTCCTCGCCGTGGATGAGGCGGGCGAATGTGTGTTGGAGTTCGTCGTAACTGAGCGCCTCCGGCTCGCCCAGCAGCAGCGGCAGCTCAGGGGGAAGCTGGGCACGGCGCTCAACAACCAACACGATGGCGTCCACCAAATCGTCCAGATGCAAGAAGGACTGTCCGTGCGCAGTGCTGCCGGAGTAGATGCGGCTCGTGAGTTTGCGGTCGTGGATGCGCTGAATCTGGTGCGCAAGCGGGATCGAGTGGCAGAGGTCGTCATACACGCCGGAGATGCGCAGCAGTACGGCGGGACTATCGCCGCGCTCATCGCGGATAACCTGTTCGGTGCGGACTTTCGATTCCGGGTACGCCCACGTCGGCTCGATCGGCCAGTCCTCGTTGATAAACTGCCCCGGTTCACCCGGACGATGGACGAGCATCGTACTCGAGAAGACGAACTGTTCGACCTGTAGGCCCGCGTCGCGTAGGCCGCGCAACAGGCGTCTGGTTCCACCAACCGTCACCTTCTCATACATGTCGCTCGGCTCGCCGAAGAAATCGTAGTAGGCGGCGAGATGGATCACCGAGGCGACGAGGGCGCCGTGGTGTTCGCGGATCATGGAGAGCGCTTCCCGCACGCTCTCGTCCGACGTGATGTCAACGGCTACGGCGGTGCAGCCTGGCGGCGGCGGGTCGGGCGCCTTGCGGTCGAAACCGACGACGTCCTCGAATCGCCCGGCGAAGCGCCGCATGACGGCGTCGCCGATTCTGCCGTTAGAGCCTGTCACTATGAGCGCGCCACTTTCAGCCTTCACAGCCGATCCCCCTGCTTCAGCGTTATCTTCGAACATGTTCACAAAGTCGGTCGCGTCAAACCTTTCCCTCCGGCAGGTCGGCGACTCCTCCCGGCGGCAGGAAATCCGGCAGGTTAAGGCGTGCCACGCCAATTTGTCCCGCGCGACGAGCCGTGGAAACAGGTACAGCCCACCATCAGGGCCGCGAACTGCAGCCGAATTCAGGTCACCTTCGGCCTCCAGCGGATTGCCTGGTTCCGGCTCCATTATCTGGCTGAGCCGCCGCAACTGAAACATAGAGCCCGCACTCCAGCCTTCTACCCAGATGTACTCGCCCTCGACCGTAATTTTGAGCATGGGCAACGGTCTGGTGGAGGGCCGCCCAGCCTCTCGGCTGAAGAAGTCGGCCACCGGGTTCGCCACTCGTCTCATGTCGGCGTCGAGGCCGCCCGGAATCCGTTCCGCTGTCGGCACCGGCACCGGCACCGGGATGGGGAACCCAGAGAACACGTTCACGCCGTGGGCGAAGATCCGGAGGGCTACTGGCTTGTACTCTCCACCGGCCGCGCCGCGGGCAGTGTGAACGAGATCGCTGTACCTCGGCCGGGAGTGCTGGTGGCCGTGATGTCTCCGTCCATCTGCCGCACGAGCGACCGGGCGACCGCGAGCCCGATTCCCGTTCCCCCTCCGGCCGTGGAGCGGGACTTGTCCACGCGATAGAAGCGCTCGAAGATGTGAGGTAGATCTTCGCCGGGGATGCCGATGCCGGTGTCTTGCACGGTAAAGCGGACCGCGTTTTCGAGTCTCTCGGTGCGAAGGCCTACCGTCCCCGGCTCGGGCGTGTACTTGCGGGCGTTCTCGAGGAGATTCAGTAGAACTTGGACCACTCTGTCTTCGTCGGCGAACACCTCGCCGGTCGGCGTCGGGCCGGGACGGAACTGGAGCTCTATCGCGCTGTCTTCGAACCGTGGCTTGACCCGCTCGATGGCGCTCTGGGCGACCCGATCGGCGGAGACGGGCCGCGGGTAGAGCTGCTCGGCGCCCGCCTCCACGCGCGAAAGGTTCTCGATAGCCACCACGAGCCGGGTGAGGCGCGCGGCCTCGCGATGAACGAGTTGATAGGTTTCCGGCTCCGCGGGGATCACCTCGTCCATGAGACCCTCCATGTACCCCTGGATGTTGCTGAGAGGAGTCCGGAGTTCGTGCGACACGGTGGCCAAGAGCTCCCGACGGGTGCGTTCCGTTTGCTCGAGTCCTTCGGCCATGCGGTTGAAGCTCTCGACGAACGTGCCGATCTCGTCGGTGCGGACGTAGTCCACCCGCTCTTCGTAGTGACCCTCGGCTATGCGATGGGCGCTCGTGGAAAGACGGGCGGCGGTGGCGGAGAGGCGGCCCGAGATCAGGAAGGAGGAGACGACCGCCACCAGGATGCCGGCGAGGCTGCCGATCAGGAGTGCCTCGGTGAGTCCGCGAGCCACTGCGCGGTCGATATCCGCGGTCATCCCGCCCATCATCCCCTCCATCATGCCGCCCATATGGGTGCTGACGGCGCTGATCGCGATGCTCCGCACCGAGACGGCGAGAGCCGCAACGACCACGCCGAGCGGCAAGAGATAGGTGAGGAAGAGCCTCCAGCGCAGTTTCACCGGATCATTCCTCCCTCTGAACCGCTGTCATGCCTGGAGGCTCTCTCCGCTTGGAATTTGTATCCGACGCCCCGCACGGTCCGGATGTAGCTCGGCTCCGACGGGTCGTCGCCGATCTTCTTTCTCAGGTTGGCGATGTGGACGTCGACCACGCGCGAGTCGCCCAGATAGTCGTAGCCCCACACCCGCTCGAGCAATTGCTCGCGGGAGTACACCCAGCCCGGATGTTCGACCAAGGAGCGCAGAAGATCGAACTCGATAGCCGTCAGCTCCACCGAGCGGCCCTTGACGGTCACCTCGCGGCACAGCGGATCGATGGTCAGACCTCCGAAGACGGCGGGCTTCTGTGTCTCTTCCTCGTCGAGACCCGCCCGACGCAGGATGGCAGAGACGCGCGCCACCAGGAGCTTGGGGCTGAAGGGCTTGGTGAGGTAGTCGTCCGCGCCGGCCTGGAAACCTCGGAGCTGGTCTTCCTCCTCCCCGCGGGCGGTGAGCATGAGGATGGGCACCTCCAGGGTGGCCGTCAGGCGCTTGGCTACCTGAAGACCGCTCATACCGGGTAGCATGAGGTCGAGCACGACGAGATCGGGAGAGTCCGTCTCGGCCGCTCGCACCGCCGAGGGGCCGTCGGCCGCCGTTAGCACGTCGTAGCCTTCGCGCTCCAGGTACGCCGCCACCAGCCGCCGCACGTTCTCGTCATCGTCTACTACGAGGATGCGAACCGACCGGTCGTCTCTCATCTCAGGCGCTCGTCGGCAGCTCCTCATTCCGCCCGAATGGGAGTGCCACCGCCTCGGGGACGTTCGGAGTGGCCGGAACGAAGGCGGCGCGGCACCGCGGACAGCAGAAGTACACGGTTCTGAAGTTATGGCGCGCCGAGTACGGTGCGGCCTGCGGATCGACGAACATGCCGCAGATAGGATCGAGCGCGAGGCCCGCGGGACGGTACTCCTGCAGACGCTCCCACACGGACCAGGCGTCGGTGCGCCGAAGCGGTGGAGCGGGGGGGACGGCAAGACGGAAGCCCATCAGGGTTTCCGGCCACCTGCCCTCTTGGGCGGTGAGGGCGTCGGCGAAGGCCATGAGGAGATGCTCCTCCGAGAGGTGCAGCAGATATCCCGAGTAGCCGCCGAGGGCACCACGATGCGTCTGGACAAAGAGTCTGCGCGCCCAGTCGTCTCCGTAAAAGCCCACGAGCACGAGTTGCCGCAGATAGTGTTCGAAGAGTGCCGCCGGATCGCGACGGTCGAGGCAGTTGATCGCGCGGTCCTCCTTCTCCATGGTTCCTCCTTTGGGAAATCCGTCCGGGGTGCGCACACCCTCGACGGGGGCGCGCTCCACACCACTACACCATAACGCTACTACGCAGCGTAGTAGCGTGGAAGGGTCTCGCCGGCATCTTTACAGACGCTTGACGGAACAGAGGGGGACCTGAACGAGACGCGCGCTCGGCTTCGCCCGCCGGCGTCGATCAGTGGCGCAGTGCCATAGGCACAGAGAACAGCCAGAGATTCAGGCCGAGGAGCACCAGGAGGAGCCCGTAGAGTGGCAGTACAGCGCGGTTGCCGCCCAAGCGCCGGCGCATGTGCCGGGCCACCGCGAAACTTCCCCAGGCGGCCAGGAGAAGGAGCGCAATCTGGAGGACCTTGATCGTGGGCGCGTCGAGAAGCGCCGCACCCATGCTCCCTCCGGGGTGCCCGCCGGGGATGTCCAGAGGGGAGCTCAGCCCGACGAGCCGCTCCGTCACCCAGATCACAGACTTCCCTTCGCCGAGCACGTGGAGCAGGTTGTGGGCGGCGTGCGCGCCGAGATCGAGCGGGATGAGTGCGTAGCCGAAGAGGGCCGCACGGGCGAGGTTCCCTCGAGCCGCCAGTAGGAGCAGGGCCAGCGGGACGAGGAGGGCCGTGAGGTAGATCAGGGACGTCTGGGCCTGCCGGCCGAGGCCCATGGTTTCACTCATCCATCTTTCGAGGGTGCCTGCCGCCTGGAGCATGCCGAGATTCTGCACGGCCACCACCCCCACCAGGACGGCGGCCAGACCGGCGACCGCCATGCGGGGATTTCGGACGGAGGCCAGTTCCCGGAGTGGGCTGCGGATGCGGAGGGCCAACGAGCGCCGCTCGCAGGTGCGGAGACACTTGAGGCAGAGATTGCACTCCCGGTTCTCGGCGAGGGCGCGGGGTCGCTGCAGCATGGGGCAGGCGTCGGGGAGTGAAGCCGCTTCCTCTCGGAGGCAGGCCGCGCGCTCGCATCCGCGACAGGTCGGGCCGTCGGGTCGCAGCTCCACCACCGACGCCATGCTGTAGTTCCCCGCCAAGGCGCCGAAGAAGCAGAGATGACGGCAGAAGGTGCGCCGACGATAGATCGCGGACACGGTGAGGGCGAGCCCGGTGAGGAGCAGGAGGGCGGTGAAGGTGAGGCGCACCGAGTTCACCAGTGCCAGCGAACGGTCGAGCCAGGTGATCGCCAAGAAAGTGCCTTCGATCATCCAGATGCCTCCCACCGCCAGCCACCGGGGCGTCCGGCGGCGCCCCAGGCCGGGGATGCGTTGCACCAGGTCTCCGAGCGTGGCGATCGGGCACACCGCGCACCAGGAACGGGCGCTGAAGAAGAGCAGGAAGGGGATGAGGGGCCACCAGAAGATCCACAGGTAGACCGAACCGAGGTTGCGGTGTGAGAGGGGAGCGCCGAAAGCGAGAGCGGCCATCATCACGAGGAAGACGGCCAGCACGACGACCTGGACACCTTCGGGATAGAGGCGTCTCCTCACGAGTCCATCGATCCAAGGCCAGCGCACGAGCAGGTTGGCCCCGCGAGGGCCGCGACCGAGAGAACGCAGCCATAGCGCGAGCGTTGCGACACCGGCGACGACGAGCAGGGCGACGCCGATGCGCGGCGGGCTCTCTCCGGATCGCTCGAGCCGCTCGGGGTAGGTGCTCACCGCGGCTGTCTGCCGCACCGGCAGATACCAGGCGTCCCATGCTTCGAACTCCCGCCGGTCGGCCTTCATGAGGTCGCCGGCACGACTCCAACTCACGTTGCGCTCGCCGTGCGTGATGTACGCCATCCACTTCTTCATCAGGATCTGAAGATCTGCGTCCCAATCGAACGCCGGCCGGGATCCGCCGTAGAGTTCCAAGAGGTAGCCGGGAGTACTGTCCACCGTGTAGGCGGCGAAGTCGGTGCGGTCTTGCGGAGTCACGCGGAACCCGGCATTCCAGGCTGCCTGCGCGGCCAGCACCCGCTCGGCCGCGGTGTCGTAGAGGTGGAGGATCTCGCCCCACTCGTAGAAGCTTCGCGGGTCGCCCGACCTCTGTGCCTGCCGGCGGGTGAAGTCGAGATGGCCCTGGATGGTGACACGTGGGTATGCGACGCCGTCCACGGTGAGGCCGACGTCCTCCGGCGCGAGCGCGAGCACGGGGAAGGAGGCGGTCGGTTCGGAGGGGAGACCGCCCGTCGCATCTGCGAGCGTAGGGGCGGGCCGGCCTGCGTTCGCCACGGCCAGCACCGCGAGGAACAGGAGAAGGAGCATCGCCCTTCGCCGATATTGGTCGCGTGTAGCCCTCATCTTATTCGCCGGCCGGATGGCATCCGAACTCCCTTGCTGTCGCGAAACTACCGACAGTATACGCTCGGGATGCCCATACCCCCATCCCCTACCTGCGGGCGTTCGTCAGACGCGATGCGGAGGGTCCTACGTGAAACGGCGGCGCGCGACCTCGAGGGTCGCGCGCCGCCGTTCATGGTGTTCGCGTCTACGCGTCAGCTCTCACGTCCCCATCAACCCTCCAGATTCCCCAAGACCTGTGCTGCCTCCCCCCGACTCGCCCTCCCCAGGACGTCAAGATCGGAGAGGTCGATGCCCTGCAGAAGGCCGGAGTACTCAGCCTTCCGTATGTTCTGCCCGTGGGTGGGATCACTGCCCATGAGTACTCCGTTCCAGCCCGCAGGGGGAGTCTGGAGGCTCTGAGGCTGGAAAGCTTCCGCTGCCCGCACGACCATGGTGATCATCTGAGCACGGGTGATGTCCCGGTATGGGCCGAAGATGCCCTCCCCGAAGCCCTTGACCAGACCGTTTTGGGAGGCGACTGCTATGTAGTCGTCAGGGTAGAGGTTGTCGGCGGGTCTCTCCACGTCCGTGAAGGGGAGCGAGGCACCGCCTTCGGTCACAGTCAGTCCGAGGGCGAGATCGATCATCTTGGCGAACTGGGCGCGGAGGAGGGGGTTAAGCGGGCGGAAGGTGCCGTCCGGGTAACCGCCGATGACGCCTCTCAGGGCAAGCGCGAGGATTGCATCTTTGTAGGGGGAGGCGGAGATGTCGGAGAAGGAGAGGGGCGGAGGGGTCGGATTGACTCCGGGCTGCCCGGGCTGCCAGGGTCCTATCCGGTACGGCCGCATCATCTCGTTGTCCTCATGCTCCACGATGTGGCAGTGCCAGACGAACTGCCCGGGCCGGTTGAAGCGGGCCTTGACGCGGGTCACCTGACCGGGGTAGGCGACGACCATATCCTTGACGCCCGATTCCCATGACTCAGGCGGGGTGATGACGCCGTCGAGTTGGATCGGCGAAACGATCTCGTCGTCGTCGAACACCAGCCCCTCGCGGTTCACCACCTCGAAGACCGTCTCGTGAATGTGCATGGGGTGGGCGTCGCCGGTGGTGTTATACATCTCCCACATCTCCACCGCGCCGGTGGCCGGATTCTCGGTCACCGGATCCATCCACTTTCGTTCGGTCCAGACGCCGGGGGGAGTCGTGGGATCGATCGAGTCGGGACCGACGGTACCGAGGAGCGCCTCTACCGGACCTTCGACTTCGTCGTCGTCGGCATCGACGCCCTCACCCATCATCTCGATGAGAGCCAGCTTCCGCGTGACGGCCTCCGCCGGCAGCGGCGCCATGGCGGGCAGTTGGAGGAACTGCGGCGGGGTAGTGGGGTCCGCCGCGGCTGCGGGCACGACCCGGAACTGCATCACCTGCCCGGTACTGTCCGGATCGGACACAGGAAAGTCCGTTCCGGGAACGCCGCCACCGAAGGGCTCATCCGGTCCCACGTTGCCGAGGACATAGTTCCCGGCCGGCACGTTGGTAAAGTCGACGATGAGGTCGGCCCGCTCGGCGAGTGCCACGAGAAGCCGGTTGTCGTTGGTGGCGGTCAGGTTCACCGGCGTGGACAGGAACCCCCCGTCGTTGCCGATCTGCCACACCTCGACGCCCGGGATTTGGGCGAAGTCGAGGATGAGGAAGCGCGACTGGCAGCCGTTCAGGAACCGGAGGCGATACCGGCGTTGCTCCACCGTCTGGAAAGGCCACGTGTTGCCGTTCACCATCATGGTGTTGCCGAAGAACTCGGGGTTCCAGATGGGAGAGAACGGGCCATCGGGGATGTGTTCGCCGGCGAGTTCATCGAAGAACTCACGCGAATCGGGGTAGAACAGCGACCCGTCCGTGTTGAACGAGCGATCTTGGATGGCGATGGGAATCTCGTAGTAGGTCTTGTTCGAGGGGAAGCTGTCGCCCTCCTTCGGCGCCGGGCCCGGGAGCACCGCGGGTGTGCCGACTCGGGAGTCGAGCACCGCTCCGTCACCGGAGGGACCTCCGCGAATGAGGTAGAAGCCGGCAGGGCCCGCGTAGACATTCAGACGGGTCATGCCCAGGGTGTGATCGTGATACCAGATGGTGGACGCCCGGTTCAGGTTCGGGTACTCGAACGTGGCGTAGCCCGGTCCCCACGTGGCTCCGTAGCCCGCCATGGCCTTGCCCGCGAAGAAGTCGTACCAGGTGCCTCGATGGGCGTATTCGCCCGGGATATCGCCCGCGGCTGGCAGGTACCATGCTTCGGGGTAGCCGTCGCTCTCGTCGCCCACTCCCACCGCCCCGTGTACGTGAGTCACCATGGGGACGGGGCCGGTGTACGGCCCGGGTGTGCTCGTGAAGGTGGGGCGCATGTCGCGGCCGGCTACCCCACCGGGTGGGTTCGCCCAGTGCAGCGTGGGGTCCACCGGCAGGAGGTGTGGCAGGTAGTCGCCGCTGGAATCTTTGAGGTCATTGATCCACTTGATCCGCACCGGCCTGTCTGCCTGCGCCTCGATGGTCAGTGAGGGTGCGTTGTGCAGCAGCACTCCCTCATTGCTCTCCGCTTTCACAGCCCCGTAGCCCCAGACCGTGGTCGTGGGCATGCCGCCCGGCAGGATCTGCTGCTCGAATTGCTTCATCGAGATCTCGTAGTAGTCGGCGTTCGCGCCGCCTTCCACCATGATAGTGCCCGCTCTCGGCATCGCCGGCGGGATGAGCAGCGGGGTCGCGTACTTGGGCACCGCCGCGAGATCCAAGTTGCCGCCGGGGATAGCCGCGTACGCCACCCGCGTGAACCCGTCCAGCCGGGTGCCCACGTAGAGACCGAGCATCCCCCCGGCCGTGATCTTGAAGAATTGACGTCGTGATAGCTCCCGCGTCATTGTGGTCTCCCCGTTGGTCGCCTTTGGGACTCCTTGTGCGACATTCTCTGCAGCCCCCTTGCGAAGGCCGGCGGCCGCACTCTCACCATGCATTAAAAGATTATCAGATTGCTTAACTCTTTAAGTGCAGTTTCTAGAATCTTTATGAGAGGCTCGTCCGTCGGCCATCCAGAACCGTCCCGTACGGCCGTCCCGCCCCCGCATACATCGACGGTTCCCCCTCGACCCCGGCCAGGGCTTGGGTTAGGGTAGGAGAGGAAAGTTGCACTACGCGATTCGGGAGGCTTCGTGGGCGAGAACGAGGCGGTCGTGAGCGGGGTCGCCGAGCCGATCATCGAGGCGGTCGGCGTCTACAAGACCTACCTGACCGGGAGACTCGAGGTGCCGGCCCTGCGGGGCGTCGACGTGACCATACGTCGCGGCGAGATGGTCGCCGTGATGGGGCCCTCCGGCTGCGGCAAGACCACGCTGCTCAACACGCTGTCCGGCCTCGACGACCTCACCGCGGGCGAGGTGCGCATCGAGGGGCGGCCGCTCCACTCGATGTCGGATAGGCAGCGCACGCGCTACCGGGCCGAGCGGATGGGCTTCGTTTTCCAGCTCTTCAACCTTCTCCCCGTGCTGAGCGCCTCCGAGAACGTGGAACTTCCGTTGCTGGTAGCGGGTGTCAACATGTCGGAGGCCCGCCGTGCCGCGGCGCGCGTTCTGGCACTGGTGGGCCTGGCCGGTGAGGAGGGCAAGCGTCCTCAGGAGATGTCCGGGGGACAGCAGCAGCGGGTGAGTATCGCCCGTGCACTCGTGAACGAGCCGGCAATCGTCTGGGCCGACGAACCCACCGGCAGCCTGGACAGCGAGACGTCGGCCGACATCATGGAGCTTCTCACTCGACTGAACCGGGACAAGGATCAGACCTTCGTGCTTGTGACACACGATCCGGCCGTGGCGGCCACGACCGATCGGATCATCCGCATGCGCTCGGGGCTCATCGAAGGTGATGACCCCACGGGGTCGGGCGTTGCTGGTTCGGACCCGGGCGAGGAGGCGGCCGGAGGCGGGAGTCCGTCGTGAACCGTCTGTTCGGTCTCCCGATCGACACCGTGCTCGTGGGGTTGCTGGCCCTGTTCCTGCTGGTGGCCGCGCTGACGACGGTTTCGGCGCTCAGGAACCGGGTGGTGTTCCGGCTGGCGCTGCGCAACATTCCGCGCCGTCCCGCGCAGACCGCGCTTATCCTCCTCGGCCTCATGCTCGCCACGCTGCTCTTCTCGGCGGCCTTCGCCACCGGGGACACGATGACCCACTCGCTCCGTCTCCAGGCGGTGCGCGACCTGGGCGAGGTGGACATCACCGTTCAAAAGACCCCGGGCGACACCTCCGGCCGTCTCCCGTACTTTCCCGAGACTCGGGTGGCCGAGGTGACCGCGGCCCTGGCGGACGACCCCGAGGTGGACGGAGTCGCTCCCCTCGTTCGTGAGACCGCCCCGGTGTTCGCGCCCTCCTCCAGCCTGAGCGAGCCCGCGGTCGACCTTCTCGGCATGGATCCCGGCAGACCGGCCGCGTTCGGGGAACTCCTGGACGAGCGGGGAGAGAGCACGGATATCGCAGTTCTCGCGGAGAACGAGGTGTTCCTGAGCGCGAAGGCCGCGGAGGGGCTGGGAGTGCAGGCGGGCGGAGAGATACAGCTCTTCCTCGGCCCCGAACCGACCACCCTCCGGGTGGCGGACATACTCGTCTCGGGGGCAGTGCCGGCGGGCGAGGTGGCCATGGTGCTTTCGCTCGAGCAACTCCGCCTTCTCACCGGCCATCCCGGCGAGGTCAACATGGTGGTGGTGAGCAATCGGGGCTCAGGCTCCGCCGGCGCGGCCTTTTCCAACAACGTGATCGCGACGTTGGAGCCGACGCTCGCGGCGGGAGGTCTCGAAGCAGAAGCCGTGAAGCAGGACCGTCTCGAGCAAGCCGACGAACTCGGTTCCTTCTTTTCGATGATCTTCCTGCTCTTCGCCCAGTTCTCGGTGGCCGCGGGTATCCTGCTCATCTTCTTGATCTTCGTCATGCTCGCCGCTGAGCGCAAGCACGAGCTGGGGATGGCGCGGGCGGTGGGAGCCCAACGTGGCCACGTGGTGCGCATGTTCGTGTACGAGGGCCTCATGTATGCACTCCTCGCCAGTGCCGTCGGCTCTGTGCTCGGGGTAGTGGTGGGGTGGGGGATGGTGCGCGTCATCCGCGTGGCCATCGATTCGGCGGACTTCGAGCTGGCCTTTGCCTTCAACTGGCGGAGCGTGCTGATCTCCTACCTCCTCGGCACGGTGTTCACCGCCGTTGTGGTGGCGATCTCGTCCTGGCGTGTGAGCCGGCTCAACATCGTGCGCGCAGTGCGCGACTTGCCCGAGCCGCGCCTCCACCGACGCAGCCGGAAGCGGCTTGCGGCCGTCCTGGCGCTGATCGTCGGGGGCGTGCTGGCGGCTGTGGGCGGCCTGCAGAGCCTGCAGTTCGGCCTGTTCGGGTTGGGAGTCTCGCTCGTGATCGTTGGCGCTGGGCTCTTGGCGCGGCGCCTCGGGCTGTCCGAGCGCGCGGCGTTCACCAGCGCCGGCGCGGTTCTCGTGGCCTGGTGGTTACTGCCCCAAAGCGTGGTCGAAGACATCCTTCCGGAGATGAATGCGGGTATCGAGTTGTTCTTCCTCTCGGGCATCATGCTGGTGATCGGCGGGGTGTGGGTGCTCATCTACAACGCAGACATCGTGCTGCGCGCGGTGGTCGCCGTGCTCGGTCGTATCAAAGGTCTGCCACCCGTGCTCAAGATCGCGGTCACCTACCCCACCATGGACCGCTTCCGCACGGGGATGACGCTGGCCATGATCTCGCTGGTTGTGTTCACGCTCGTGATCATGTCCTTCATCGTCTCCTCGCTGGCGGCCGTCTGGGCGGACACCGACCGGTTCTCCGGCGGCTACGACGTGCGCACCTCGATCGGCTACGCGAACCCGGTGGAGGATCTGCGCACCGGGTGGGACGGCACGGGTGACGGGGCGGGCTTCACGCCCGACGATCTCGAGGTGGTGGCGGCCCTGACCGCGCTCTCGGGGCGGGCCATGCAGGACGGCTCCGCGCTCGAGCCTGCGGATGTGTTCGTGCAGGGTGTGGACGAGGTGTACTCCGAGACGACCGCGTACGAGTTCATGCTGACCGCTCCCGGCTACGCCACCGCTCGCGACGTGTGGCTCGCACTGCAAGACGAGCCGGACACGGCGGTGGTCTCCTCGTATCTGGTGCCCTCGAGATCCAACATGTCCTTCAACTCCGGCGCACCGGAGGTCATGTTCGACGGCTTCTATCAGCAGGACGAGGAACTACCCGAGGTCTACCTCTCCCTTGCCGGCCCGGAGGGGGTCGAAGCGAGGCGATTGCGGGTGATAGGGGTGCTCGACCCTCAAGCCGTCTACGCCGGTACGGTGATCACCTCGCGGTCCACTCTCGACGCCGTAGCAGGTCGGCGATTGTCTCCCCAAGCATTCATGATCGGCGTGAGGGCCGAGGTGGATCCGCTCGAGGCGGCGCGGGCTTTGGAGAGACGGTTCGTAGCGAGCGGCCTGCAGGCGGAGCCCGTGGAGGAGGAGGTGCGCAGTTACGTCCGTTCTTCGATCATGATCAACACGCTGCTGCAGTGGTTCATGGGGCTCGGGCTCGTGGTGGGTATCGCCGCTCTGGGGGTGATCGCCGCCCGTTCGGTGGTGGAGAGACGCCGACAGATCGGAGTGCTCAGAGCGCTCGGCTTCCAGCGCGGGATGGTGCAGCTGGCCTTCCTCCTGGAATCGTCGTTCGTGGCATTGCTCGGCATCGGTCTTGGCATAGCGCTGGCCGTGGGCCTGTCTCCCGGCGTGGTGGAGGGGATCGGCTCCGAGCTCGAGGGAGCGACGTACGACGCCCCGGTGAGGCAGATCGTCTTGATCGCCGTGGTGGCCTACGTGGCCTCGCTCCTCACCACCTACCTACCGGCCCGGCAGGCATCGCGCGTATACCCCGCGGAGGCTCTCCGATACGAGTGACGGGTGAGAAGGCGCCGCGCGCAGAGCCTCGGCGTGCTCACGCTCCCCTGAACGCGTTTGCCACATGCCTGGGCAAGGGTAGGGGGCGCCCATTCGTGACGCTTTCCCTGACTTGAAGGATGGTGGGAACATGGCACGCAGGATCAAGCTCGAGATCATGGCTCTTCTGGTTGTGGCGGCGGTCGTGCTCGTGGCCGCCGGCTGCGGCGGCACCACCACCACCACGGCCGGTGCCACCACGACCACGGCGGACGCTACCGCCACGACCGGCGACGTTGCCGTGGCTGACGGTGCGGCGGTCTTCGCCACCGTCTGCGCGGGCTGTCACGGGGCGGACGGCACCGGGAACACCGGCCCGGACTTGACGGTGCGCTCCAGTCTCACCAAGGAGCGGATAGTCGATCAGGTCACCAACGGGGGTTCGAGTATGCCCGAGTATGGGAGCAAGATCTCGGCGGATGAGATCAGCGCGGTGGCCGACTACGTGCTCAGCGACATAGTAAAGTAGCCGGCGCGGGTCGGTAGGTCGGGGAGGGATGGGTTGATGACGCCACTGACGGGCAAGGTTGCCTTCATTTCCGGGGCCAGCCGCGGTATCGGGTTGGCCATCGCACTCAGGCTGGCGCGCGCCGGAGCGGCGGTCGCCTTCATCGCAAAGACGGCCGAGCCGCATCCGGCGCTCCCCGGCACCGTACACACGGCCGCGGCCGAGATCGAGGCCGCCGGAGGCCGCGCCCTCGCCATCGTGGGTGATGTGCGCTCCGATGAGCAGGTGGCCGCGGCCGTGGAGCGCACCGTGGCTGAGTTCGGCGGTGTCGATCTCGTGGTGAACAACGCCTCGGCCATCGACCTCTCGCCCACCGAGCATCTCAGCATGAAGCGCTACGACCTCATGCAAGACATCAACGCCCGCGGCACCTTCCTGGTCTCGAAGACGTGCATCCCTCACTTACGCCACGCTGAGAATCCCCACATCCTCACGCTGAGCCCGCCTCTCGATCTGCGCCCCCGCTGGTTCGCCGCCAACCTGGGCTACGCGCTCGCGAAGTACGGTATGAGCATGTGCACTCTGGGATTGGCGGAGGAGTTGACGGTGGACGGTATCGCAGCCAACAGCCTCTGGCCCCGCACCATCATCGCCACCGCCGCCGTGCAGAACCTCTTGGGTGGCGACGTGGCCATGGCCCACGCGCGGCGGCCCGAGATCGTGGCCGACGCCGCCTACGAGATACTGCGGCGACCCAGCGCGGAGTGCACCGGCAACTTCTTCATCGACGAGGAGGTCCTGACCGACGCCGGTGTCACCGACTTCTCTCCCTACGTCTACCGCGACGGCGCCGTGCTCCAGGGCGACATCTTCCTCGAGGGGTGGCTGCCTGATTGACCGGCGGTGCCGCCGCCACTGCGCCCGGCCCGCCGTCACCCGCCCGGCTCGCCGCCGCAACAGGTGGCCGGCGACGCCAACCCGCTCGCGAACTATCTGCAGAGCGCTCAGTGAGCAGCCCCGGGGAGGCCTCGCGCCCACAAGCCTCGGCTTGCTAGAATCGGCCTCGAGACGAGAGGGCGATGGGGGAGGCCGGCATGCGCGACACCGTGGTGACTCCTGCCGGGCCGGGAGCGCAGGAACGCGTTCCCACCGGCGCGTGCTTCGGCTACGGCTTGGGCTCGCTGGGGACGGGCATGTTCAGCGCCGTTCCCGGCCTCCTGCTCCTCTACTTCCTCACCGACACCCTCGGCGTGGCCGCCGGCGTCGCCGGGGTGGCGGTGTTCGTGCCCAAGCTCTGGGACATGGTCACCGACCCACTCATGGGAACCATCTCCGATCGCACCTCCTCGCGCTGGGGGAGACGGCGCCCGTACCTGCTGGTCGGATCTCTCACGCTGCCCGTCTTCTTCGCCCTGATGTTCGCGGTGCCCGACCTGGGGCCGCGCGCGTCCTTCGGGTACGTCACGGCCATGTTCGTACTGGCGGCCACCGCCTTCACGGTGTTCGTGGTGCCCTACGTGGCCATGCCCGCGGAGATGACCGGCGACTACCACGAGCGCACCCGTGTCATGTCGTACCGCATCGCCTTCATGTCGGTGGGGATCCTTGTGGCCGGTGCGGCCGCGCCGGCGATCGTAGAGGTGGCGGGCGGGGGGCGGTCGGGGTACGCGCTCATGGGGGTGATCCTGGGCCTCGTGTGCGGCGCGGCGATGCTCGCCACGTTCTTCTCCACCCGCAGCTGCTCCTTCACGGCGCGGAGCGAGATACAGCCGCCCCTGCGCGAGCAGCTCTCCGTGGCGCTCCGCAACCGCCCGTTCCTGGTGCTGGTGGGGGCCATGCTCATCCAACTGCTCGGGGTGGCCACGATCCTGGCGGCGGTGCCCTTCTACGCGGAGTACATCCTGGAAGGCAGCGGCTTCACGGTCACTATCATGTTCGTGTGCCTGATACTGCCGGCGGTGGCGGCGATGCCGGGCTGGCTGTGGGTGTCCCGGCGGATCGGCAAAGCCAAAGCCTACATGCTCTCGGTGGTGCTCTTCGGTTTGGGGGGGCCCGTGCTGCTGCTGGGATCGCCGGAGCGGCTGATCCTCGTGTACGCGGTGGTGGCCGTCATGGGGTTGGCGTACGGCGGCACGCAGCTCTTCCCGTACAGCATGCTCCCGGACACCATCGAGGTGGACGCGGCCAACTCGGGCATGCGGCGGGAAGGAGTGTTCACCGGAGTGTTGACGGCCTCGGAGAAGGTGGGCATGGCCGCGGGGGCGCTGATCGCGGGTGCGGTACTCGGCCGTTTCGGCTTCGTGGAGTCGGTGGCCGGTCAGACGGTAGTGCAGCCGGAGAGCGCGCTCACGGGGATCCTCGTGGCTTTCTGTATCCTGCCCGCCGTGTTCTTCGCGCTCAGTCTGCCGGTGCTCGCCCGCTACGATCTAACGGAGGAGCGACTGCGGTCGTTGGCCGCGGAAGATCGTGGGGTGAACCCGTGAGAAAGCTCGGCGGCGTGCCGACTATGGAAAGGAGCGGAACAGGGTGAGGATGCCTGAGCAGGGTGCGAGCAAAGAGGCGGTACTGGCCGCTCTCGAGGGCTATCGGGCCCACGATCTGGCCACGCACGGTGGGCGCACCTGGGCCTACGTCTACGAAACGGGGCGCCCTGACATAGAGGAAGTGGCCACGGCCGCGTACTCCGCCTATCTCGGCCTGAACGGGCTCGACTTCACCGTCTTCCCGAGCATGCTTCAGCTGGAGAACGAAGTGGTGAGCATGGCCGCCGAGCACCTGGGCGGCGACGAGCACGTGGTGGGCAGCTTCACGAGCGGGGGCACCGAGAGCATCATGCTGGCGGTGAAGGCCGCCAGGGACGGCTTCCGGGCGACTCATCCCACGATCGCCCGTCCCGCGGTCGTAGTGCCGGTGACGGCTCATGCCGCGTTCCACAAGGCCGCCCACTACCTCGACGTGGAGCTCGTGCTCGTGGACGTCGATCCGGTGACGTTCAAGGCGGACCCCGCGGCCATGGCCGCGGCCGTCACCCCGGCCACCATGATGTTGGTGGGCTCGGCCGTCTCCTACGCCCATGGCGTCACCGATCCGATCCGCGAAATCGGAGAGATCGCCCTGGAGCACGGTCTCCTCCTGCATGTCGACGGCTGCATCGGCGGCTTCCTACTACCCTACTTCCGCAGGCTCGGGGAGCCGATCACCGACTTCGACTTCAGCGTGCCCGGCGTCACCTCCATCTCCATGGACTTCCATAAATACGGGTACGCCCCCAAGGGCGCGTCGGTGGTGCTGTACCGCGACCGCGAACTGCGCCGCCATCAGTTCTTCGTGTGCGCCGACTGGCCGGGGTACACGGTGGTGAACTCTACGATCCAGAGCAGCAAGTCGGGCGGGCCCCTGGCCGCCGCCTGGGCCGTGCTCAACTACGTCGGCGACGAGGGGTATCTGGAACTGACGCGCGAGATCCTGGAGGCCACGCGGCGCCTGGTGACCGGTCTCCGCGGTATCCCCGACCTTCGGGTTCTGGGCGAGCCCGACTGCAGCTTGGTGGCCTTCACCTCGGACTCCGTGAACGTGTTCCGTCTCATCGACGAGATGCGTGTCCTCGGGTGGTACGTGCAGCCCCAACTCGGCAACCGGGGCTCGAAGGAGAACGTGCACCTCTCGGTGGATCCGGCTAGCGGTCCTGCGGTCGACGGCCTGCTGGCGGCCCTGCGCGAGTGCGTGGAACGGGTTCGAGACCTCGGTTCGGCCCTGCCGGAAGAGGTCTTAAGTTTGGTCGCCGGTTTCGACCCTTCGTCGCTCGGTCCGGCGGCGGCCGCGGCACTGTTCCAGGCGGTGGGGATACGTGACGGCCGGCTGCCGGAGCGCATGGCTCCGGTGAACGAGGTGATGAACCTCCTGCCCCCTGCCCTCACCGCGGAGATGCTCACCGACTTCGTGAACGATCTGTTCGTGTATCGGCCTCCCACCGGCTGAGAGTCCGCCGAACGGTGAGTCGTACGGTCAGGGCTCGCGGAAGCTGATCTCCACCTTGAGATCGGTGTGTTCCTGCAGGCGGGCGGTGAGTTGGCTGGCGACCGAGGTCTCGGCCGCGGCCAGCAGGCCCTCGGCCTCCGCTCGCTGGCGGGCCAACGCCGACATCCCGTTGACGGCTTCCCCGGCGTCCTGTTCGTTCAGCTTGTTCCAGAGCCCGTTCTGCCACTCGAGGATCTCCAGGTTCTCCTGCTCGAGGGAGAGGAGCTCCGGCGCGGGAAACTCCACGCGTACCACCTCGGCGTTCTTGTCCACGGTCACGTCCACGCCGGCTGCCAGGTCGAAGCCGGCCTTGGCGGTATACGTACCCCGGGCTCGGAGGCGCTTGGTGGAGAAAAGCCAGCGGTTCTCGTAGCCACGTTCGACCACGAGGGTACGTTCCAACACCGCCAGCTCGGCGATGTCACTGGACTGCTCGACGATCACGTCCTCGTCGATTGTGATCTGGGGGTCGAACTCGAAGGTGTCGCGGAAAGCCTCCGAGATGCCCGCGGCCGTGCGCGCGGGCCAGGTCTCGATCCGCCAGAAGATGAAGGCCACGAGGCCCGCGAGCACAAGCACGGTGCCCAGGAGGGCGAACGGCCAGGCGGAACGGCGATCGAACGTCATAGCGTGGGGTTTCGCGTGGCGCCGCGGGCGCACGCGGGTGGGTATGTGGCTGGCATCTCCGGCTCCTTCCGGTGGGTGCTGCCTCATATTCTACAGTACCGGCCGGCCGTCGCGCGGTCCGGCCGGCTCAGAGCGCCGCGTGCCGGAAGGTGTCTCGGCCCGTGTAGGGCTGCGATCCGTCGCCCGGGTCGAGGGTCTTGAGGAGTCTCTGCACCGAGTCATCCGTCTCGAGCACGTCCACGAATGCGCTCACCACCGTGGGGTCGAACTGGGAACCGGCGCAGCGCCGCAATTCCGCGACCGCTTCTGAGTGAGTGCGGCCGGTGCGATACGGCCGGTCGGTGCGGATCGCGTGGTAGGCATCGGCGGCCGCGATGATGCGGGCGCCCAGGGGGATCACGTCTCCATGGAGTCGGCTCGGGTAGCCCGTGCCGTCGTACCGCTCCTGGTGGTGGAGGACGAGTGGCACCACCTCTTTGAGCTCCGGAGCCTGCTCGATGATGGTCTTTCCGAGTACAGGGTGGGCACGGATGCTGTCCCAATCTTCGGCGGTGAGGCTCCCCTCCTTGGTCAGCACCGCGTCGGGGACGCCGATCTTGCCGACGTCGTGGAGGAGGGCTCCCACCTTGACCCGCTGTACGTCGGTTTCGGGCAGTCCCACCCGGCGCGCCGTCGCCGCGGCCAACTCGGATACCAGCTGGGAGTGGCTATGGGTGTAGCGGTCGCGTACGTCGACGGCCGCGGCCAGGCTGCGGACCACGGTCGCATGGCCGGAAGTCGCCAGTCTAACCACGTTGTCCGACGTCCGGTCGGGTTCGGGAACGTCACGGGCCAGTTGGATCTGGTTGCCGCCGAGTGACTTCGCGAAGACCATGGCCCGTTTGGCGGCCTCGACGAGATCGGGCGGTGTGGTCCCGTCCGCCGGGTAGTACGCCACACCGACAGTGGCGGTGAGGCGGAGTTCGCTATCGTCGGGGGTGAGGAAGGTGCCTGCCGCCACCACCTGGCGCAGCCTCTCCGCGGCGTCCACGCCGCCCTTGTGGAGAGTATGGGGGAGCACCACGGCGAACTGGTCACCCCCGAAACGGGCACAGAGGTCGATGTCGCGGATGGCTGCTCGTACCCGTCCGGCGAGCTCGAACAGGATCCGGTCTCCCGTCCGATGGTGGTAGCGGTTGTTGACGCTCTGGAACTGGTCGAGATCGAGGAGCACGAGGGCGAAGCAGTCGCCGAAGCGGTAGGCGCGATCGCACTCGTGCGCGAGTCGGTCTTGGAACGAGCGGTGGCTGGCCACTCTGGTGAGCGGGTCGGTGGTGCCTCCGGCATGCTGGGTGACGACGGAGGAAGGGCTCATGTGGCGGAGGACGCCAAGGACTCCGGCCACGGCTATGATCGTCGCCGCGGCGAGAGTCTCAAGCGTCGGCGACCACATCTGACCAGGGGTGAGCCGAGCCAACAGACGCCAGCCGACGAGGCAGAAGACGAGCAACAGGGGGATCCGTACGACCTTGATGGCCCGCGCGAGGCCGTCCCCGCCGAGACCTTTGGCAGCCGCGCGGGTGCGCGTCCCGAACACGGATGCCGAGATGGCCACCCCGACGAGCACTAATTCGACCGCGACCTCCATCACTCTGCGTTGACTCCCTTTTCGCCTCGTTCACCGGCTGAACAGTTCGACGTCGAGCCGGTCGGTCCTGCCCGCTACGGGTCCCCCCGGGGTCACCGGGGCCGAGCGGTGCTATCTTCTACGCGTGGGAATCGAGTCGGCCCGGGTGCCGGCGGGACGGCGAGGAGTGAGGGGTGAGGCAGCGGGGCCGGCCGGGGCCGGCGGATAGGAAGGCGGTGGCTTTGATGCGGCGGGTGTTTGATCCGCGGGAACGTGCGCGTGAGCGTGGGCGGGGTGCGCGTCGTGCCGCGGCCCTGGCCGCCGTCGGTCTCGTCTTGTCTGTGTGGATGGTCGCTTCCGGGTGCGGGGGCCCCGCAGGGCCGGACGGCGTCTCTACCTCGGACGGCGTCTCCACCACCGCACTCCCTTCCACCGTCTCCCCGTCGACCACCACCACGACGATCCCCTACGCCACCACCACAGTCCCCAGTACCACCACCACGACCCGGGAGCCCGGCCCGGTGGATATCCCCGAGGGTGGGATGGAAGTGGTATCGATCGCCGGTGCCGGCAACGTAGTGGCCCTCACGTTCGATGCGGCCTATGAACCTGCTCCCCTCGGCGACATTCTGAAGGCTCTCACCACAGCCGACGTACCCGGCACGTTCTTCCTCACCGGTGAATTCGCGGAGGACTTCCCCGACCAGGTGGCGGCCATCAGGGCGGCCGGCTTCCCCATCGGCAGCCACTCGTTCTCGCATCCCGATTTCACGAAGCTGGACACGTCCGGCATCCGGCGCGAACTGGACCGTACGCGGGAGGCTCTGGCGGCGGCGGGCGCTTCCGATCCGCGGCCGCTGTTCCGTTTCCCTTACGGCGCCCGCAACGCGCGGGTGCTCGCTGAGGTGGGGGTGGAGGGGTACGTGTCGGTGTACTGGACCATCGATACTCTTGATTGGAAGCCGGAGCGGACCCCGGCCGAAGTGGAGGAGACCATCCTCTCCAAAGTGGCTCCGGGCTCGATCATCCTCATGCACGTGGGGAGTCGTCAGACCGCGGAGGTGCTGCCGCGGGTGATCGCGGAGTTGAAAGCGCGTGGTTTCGGGTTCGTGGATCTGCGGTCGGCGGTGTCGTCGGCGGGCCTGCCCAGAAATGGTGGGTAGTTTTCCCTATAGCTCGCGGGAAATGCCGGAGCGATACTGACCCCAGATGCTGAGCGGTCCGTATGTGACGTGATCCGGACCCAGTGTCAATACGAAGGCACCTCCCGTGCGGGCCCTGGGACAGGGCCAAACGGAAAGGCCGCTCACCCGGGCGGCCTTTTCTTTTGACGGGCTTCACGGTCCGCGGACTCCCGAAACTCAAGAGGCCGCGCTGCGGCGGCCTCTTGAGCGGATGATCGTCCTTGTGAGAGGCGGTCAGTCGAGGTTGATGGCGCCCTCGGGGCACTCGTCGGCAGCTTCTTCGCAGCAGCCGGCGTCGTCGCAGCTGCTGCCGTCGACGACATGGCTGATTCCGTCATCGCCGACCTCGAACACGTCTGGGCAGATGTCCTCGCAGATGCCGCAACCGGTGCACAGATCGGGGTCGACCTTAGGGGTGGCCATTCTCCATGTCCTCCTTGGGTGTGTGCCCGGGGCCGCTCTGGATAGCCCCGGTACAGTTTCAAGGACGCAGTATAGCGCGGTCGTGCCCGTCCGCGCGACTTGTTCTGCAACCTGTCGGCGCGCCGGGTCCGCTGCGCGAGGCGGCGACCTGCCGCCGGTGGCGTCTTTTCTCCTCGCGCGCGGCCGTCGGCGTACGGTCTCCGCGCCTGCTGGACGCTCATCGGGAGCGCAGGTATGCTCGGCTCATGGATCAGTTCCCCGCCCACTCTTCCTCGGATCTCCACCCGCGAGACCTCGGAGATGCGGCGCTGCTACCCATGCGCGTCCGCGGACTCTGTAGCCGGGAGGGTCTCTTCTCACGTACAGAGGCGGCCGTGGTCATGGTCTCCGGCGGTCAGGATTCGCTCGCCCTCCTCCATCTGCTTGCCACCGGTGCCTTGGGTGCACACGGCCCCCGGTCGGTGCGCGCGCTGCACGTCAATCATCATCTCCGCGGGGACGAGAGCCGCGCCGACCAGTTGCTGGTTGAAACGCACTGTGGTGACTTGGACGTTCCACTGTCGGTGATCGACGCGCCCGTGCGCAAGGACGGGGGCAACGTGCAGGCCGAGGCCCGCCGACTCCGGCAGGTGGCCGCGCTCGAGATGCTGGGCGAGGCCGGAATGTCTGTGGCTGCGGTCGGCCATACCCTCGATGATCAGGTGGAGACACTCCTGTACCGGCTCGGGAGATATGGCGGCCTCCGGGCTCTCGCGGGCATGTCCCCGAAAGACCCACCCTGGGTGCGTCCCCTGCTCGGTGTGCGCCGGGCGGAGACCGAGGCGTATTGTCGGGCGCACGGCCTCCGGTACGCCGTGGATCGCGGCAACGTGTATCCGGGGTATGCGCGCACCGGCCTTCGGCAGAGGGTGGTGCCGGCTTGGGAGGAGGTCCTGCCCGGAGCCGTGGCGGCTGCGGGCCGTGCCGCCGAAGTGGCCGCCGAAGCCTATCAGGTGCTGCGCGAGGTGGTGGACGCGGCCTTGATCGACGCCTCCCCGGCGGGTGTGCCGGTCGGCGGGTCGCCGCGTGAGCTTTCGATAGCGCGGCTCTCGAGCCTGTCGCCCGCGCTGCGGAGGGCGGTGCTGCATGCGGTCTTGGAGGAGTGCGTCGGGCAGAGGGCGGCGCGGGCCCTCGTTCTGGATGTGGAGGGCCTTTTGGCGGGCAATGGGCACGCTGCTGTAGCTCTCGGTGGGGGCTGGGCCGCCGAGCGGGAGTACGGTCGCCTCCTGGTGCGGTCTCCCTCCGAACTCAGGAGCGCGGAGCTTGATCCCGACTCCGGCTCATCGGCCCCGGCGTCGCTCTCGTGTCCCGGCGAGGCCGTGTGGGGGGAAGTGGTCATCTGCGCGGAGCCTGTCCCCTTCTATCGCGCGCACGACCCACGGGTAGAAACGTATCTCGACGCCGTAGCCGTCACTCCTGGCCTGTGGGTGCGCGGCGCGCTCCCCGGTGACCGGATGCGGCCCCTGGGGGGGCCCGGGAGCCGTACGCTGCAGGACATCCTCGTTGACATCAAGATGCCCCGGCGTCTGCGTGCGCGCGTGCCTGTGGTGGGTTCGGGAGACACGATCCTTTGGCTTGCGGGATGCGCCGTGGCCGAGGAGGGTAGAATAGGCCCCACAACGCACCGTCTCGTACGCGTGTCGGTGCATGAGCGAGACTCCGGGCCCGGGAGTCGTCACCCGGAAGGCGGTGTGCACCACACATGAAGATCCTCATTGACGCCGAGCGGCTGCAGAATCGCATCGATGAGTTGGCCGCGCAGATAGAGAAGGACTACGCCGACCGCGTGCCCGTGCTCATCTGCGTGCTCAAGGGGGCGGTGTTCTTCATGGCCGATATCGCGCGTCGCTTGGACATCGATCTGGAGCTGGACTTCATGGCCGTGTCCAGCTACGGCTCTTCCACCGACAGCTCGGGTGTCGTGCGGATCCTCAAAGACCTGGACATGAACATCGAGGGCCGACATGTCCTGATCGTCGAAGACATCATCGATTCCGGTCTCACCTTGAAGTACCTCACCAAGAACCTGAATTCCCGTAACCCGGCCAGTCTCGAGATCGTGACCCTGTTGGACAAGCCCGATCGGCGCAAGGCGTCACTGCCCTGTCGCTACGTGGGATTCGAGATCGGGAACGATTTCGTGGTGGGCTATGGCCTCGACTACGCCGAGAAGTACCGCAACCTTCCATTCATCGGCGTCCTCGAGGGCGAGGCCGGCTTGCCCGAGTGAGGGTGTGTGCTGGGCTTTTCCGTCGGTCCCCTGTGGTAAGATTCTGAACCCTATCAGTCTAGAGTGGGAGTACGGTTGGGCAGATTCTTCAAGAGCGCCGCTTTCCCGATCCTGATCATCATCCTTCTCGCATTCTTCGTCCAGAACCTCTTCTACGGCGCCGAGCCGCAGAAAGCGCTCCGGTTCATGGAGTTTCAGAAGGCTGTGGAGGACAACAAGGTCTCGGATGTGGTCATCAAGACCCGGGATATGGTGGTGGAGGGCGTCTTGCAGCCTACGGGCGACAAGTTCTCCATCGCGATGCCGGCGGACTACGACATAACCGGGTTCCTGGTTGACAACGAGACGGACTTCACGACAGACGCCCAGAAGCAGTCGATCTGGGTCTCGTTGCTGTCCACGTTCCTACCGATCCTCCTGCTGGTGATCTTCTTCCTGTTCATCATGAACCAGATGCAGGGCGGCGGGAGCCGCGTGATGAGTTTTGGGAAGTCCCGGGCGAAACGTATGAGTCTCGACGCCCCCAAGGTGACGTTCAAGGACGTCGCCGGAGCCGACGAGGCGGTGGAAGAACTCCACGAGATCAAGGAGTTCTTGGAGAATCCCAAGCGCTTCCAATCTCTTGGCGCCCGCATACCCAAAGGCGTTCTGCTCTTCGGTCCTCCCGGTACAGGGAAGACGCTCCTGGCCCGCGCCGTGGCCGGCGAGGCGGGGGTACCCTTCTTCAGCATCTCGGGCTCCGACTTCGTGGAGATGTTCGTGGGCGTCGGGGCTTCCCGCGTGCGCGATCTCTTCGAGCAGGCCAAGCAGAACCAGCCTTGCATCATCTTCATGGACGAGATCGACGCCGTGGGGCGTCACCGCGGGGCGGGCCTGGGCGGAGGCCACGACGAGCGCGAGCAGACCTTGAACCAGCTCCTCGTCGAGATGGACGGCTTCGAGGCCAACGAGAGCATCATCATGATCGCGGCCACGAACCGGCCCGATATCCTCGACCCGGCTTTGTTGCGTCCGGGAAGATTCGACCGGCAGATCGTGGTCGATCGACCCGATCGTGAGGGTCGCAGGGCCATCCTCGAGGTACATACGAAGGGCAAGCCCCTCTCACCCACCATCGATCTCAACGTACTGGCGGCTTCCACACCGGGCTTCACCGGTGCCGATCTCGCGAACCTCGTGAACGAGGCAGCGCTGCTGGCTGCCCGTCAGGGCAAGAAGGTCGTGGAGATGGACGAGTTGGAGGAAGCTATCCTCCGCGTCATCGCCGGGCCCGAGAAGAAATCGCGTCTGCTGTCCGAGGAGGAACGGCTCATCACCGCGTACCACGAGACCGGTCACGCGCTTGTGGCCCATCTTCTGCCGAATGCCGATCCCGTACACAAGGTCTCGATCATCAGTCGCGGCCAGGCTCTGGGCTACACCATCACCCTTCCCACCGAAGACAAGTTCATGGTCAAGCGCGGGGAGATCATGGATAAGCTGGCGCACATGCTGGGCGGGCGTGTGGCGGAGGAGGTTCGGTTCGACGACATCACCACCGGCGCCTCGAACGATCTTCAGCGCGCCACCGAGACCGCGCGGCGCATGATCACCCAGTACGGCATGAGCGAGAACCTCGGCCCACTCACCTTCGGCCACGATCCCGCTCAACCTTTCGTGGGGCGCGACTACGGGATGGGGCAGGAGTACTCGGAGGCCACCGCCCAGCGTATCGACCAAGAGATCCGTCGCGTGATCGACGAGGCCTACAGCACGGCCACCCGCATCCTGCAGGAGCACAGGGCCGATCTCGATATGGTCTCCCTGCTGCTGATGGAGCGTGAGACCATCGATCGCGATGAGTTCGCGGCGCTTCTGGAGGGCGGCGACCCGGCTGAGGTCTTCCGAGAGCGCGACGAGAAGAACGCGCGCAAGGCCGAGGAGCAGCAGAAGCGCGATCGTCAGCGGAAGGCGCGGGAGGCGGCCGAGGCGAAGGAGCGCGAAGCTCAGGAACGGGAACGGGGCGACGAGGATGACGGGGAGGGGCCCTCGCTCGAGCCGAGCCCGGTTCACTTTGGCGAGAACCGAGGGGCTGCGGACGATGACGGCAAGGGCCTGGATGAAGACGCGGAGTTGCCGGTCGCGGTACCCGACGCGAGGGCGAGTGAAACGGACGCGCAGGCCGGTGACGGCGGCGGAGATGCTAACGGCGGCGCAGATGCCGGCGACTCCGAGACCGGCGACGGCAGGGATGCCGGCGACTCCGAGATCGGCGGCGACGATGTCGCCGGCGACGACTCGAAAGACAGGACGGCGTCGTGACGTCTCCTGATACGGGCCTCGACGGCGAGATGGACCTGGACAAGATCGAGCAGGGGATCCGGCTCGTCCTTGAGGGACTGGGGGAAGACACCGCTCGCGACGGTCTGCTGCGGACGCCGCGGCGGGTGGCCGAGATGTACCAGGATGTGCTCAGTGGCACACACCAGAACCTGGCCGACATCATCCAACCCATCCCGTCGGACAAGCATCAGGAGCTGGTGCTGATCAAGGACATCCCGTTCCACTCCATCTGCGAGCATCACCTCACCCCCTTCTTCGGTTTTGCGCACGTGGCGTACATCCCGTCGAAATGCGGGAAGATCGCAGGGCTCTCCAAGTTGGCCCGCCTTGTCAAAGTTGCGGCTTCCCGCCTTCAGTTGCAGGAGCGGCTCACGAGCTGCATCGCGGACACGCTGGTTGAGACGCTCGACCCTGAGGGCGTGCTGGTCCTGGTTCAGGCGGAGCACCTCTGCATGTCGATGCGCGGCGTGCGTACTGCGGGTGCCCAGACGGTCACTTCGGCCGTGCGCGGTATCTTCCGCACCAGCTCGGCAACGCGGGCCGAGGTCCTCTCGCTCATCGAAGCCCCCAAGAAGTAGGGATGGCCACATGATCCCGGAGGCCGGTCTTCCCCAGGTGATCGCACTTCGCGACGTCGACGAGGCACGTAGGCTCATGGCCGAGATGAGGGTCTCGGCCGGCGGAACCAAGATCATGGACAAGAAAGCCGTCTTCCGGGTCTTGCGGGTGAAGGGGCTCGACGTGCGGGCGGCCAACATCCTCAAGCAGGAGATGTTGTCACGCGGCGGGGAGGTGGCTACTTCCCGAGACGTGTACGAACTCGGCGGGGCCGAGGCTGAGTGCCTGGTGCTCGGCACTCTCACGCAATTCGAGCGCGTGCTTCCCAAGCTGCGGGCGCAACCGTTCGGCCTCCGGGCGCTGGCCGATTCCATGGCGGCGGCGCTGGCCCAGTACGACGCCCACACGCCTGCGTTCCATCCCGGCCTCGATCTGCGCACGCGGCCCAGGGTTATGGGCATCCTGAACGTGACGCCCGATTCCTTCTCCGATCCGGGGGACCACTTCGACGCGGAGGTGGCCATCGCCGCGGCGTGGCGCATGATGGAGGAGGGCGCCGACCTGATAGACGTGGGCGGAGAGTCCACCCGCCCGGGCTCCGATCCGGTGCCCCGCGAGGAGGAGTTGCGCCGAGTTCGCCCTGTTCTCGCGGCGCTGAGCGGCCGCCTGCCGGTACCGCTCTCCATCGACACATACCGGGCTGAGGTGGCCGCCGCCGCTCTTGAGGCGGGGGCGTTCATGGTGAACGACGTCACGGCGTTGCGTGGCGACCCCGAAATGGTTGCCGTGGTGAGGGACGCCGACTGTCCGGTGGTGCTCATGCACATGTTGGGTGAGCCCAAGACCATGCAGGCCGACCCCACCTACGGGAACGTGGTGGAGGACATCTACGCTTTCTTCGTGGAGCGGCTCGCGTGGGCGGTAGACAACGGCATTCCCGAGGAGAACCTGCTAGTGGATCCGGGCATAGGATTCGGCAAGACTCTGGCGCACAATCTCACCCTGATCCGTCACTTGGACAGCTTCCGCTCTTTGGGGCGCCCCGTGGTGCTCGGTGCGTCGCGTAAGCGGTTCATCGGCGATATCCTGGGATTGCCGGAGGCGAAGGATCGGGTCAACGGCAGCGTCGCCGCCAGCGTCATCGGGGTGGTCCACAACGTGGACATCCTGCGCGTGCACGACGTGCGTGAGAACGTGGAAGCGATCCGTCTGGCCCGCGCGGTGTTCCCCACCCGCGACGAGTAGTCTGCGCGGCCGCGGCGACGAGGGGAGGGCGTGTTGGATATCCACATCGACGGTCTGGAAGCCTACGGGTATCACGGAGTCCTGCCGGAAGAGAAGATCCTCGGCCAGCAGTTCGTCTTCGATGTGCGTCTCTCCATCGCGGAATGCCACGGCGTCGCCTCCGACGACGTCGCCGACACCGTTGACTACACGGAGGTCATCGATGTGGTCACCGAGGTGGCCACGTGCGCGAGCTACGATCTCCTCGAGAAACTGGCCGGCTCCGTTGCGGACGCAGTGCTCCAGCGCTTTCCGGTGGACTCCGTGTGGGTGCGGGTCACGAAGCCCCACCCGCCGATCCCGTGTGCGCTTCGCAGCGTAGGGGTGTCCCTGGAGATCCGGCGCGGCACAGACGGCACGGCCGGCCCGAGCGCCGGCGGCCCCGTCCCTGAACCTGTCGCCTGATGCACGACCGACGATGAGCGGGGAGGCGGAGGCTCAGGAAGCGGTCCGGGTGACGGCGTACCTGGGCTTGGGGTCCAACATTGGCGATGCGGACTCCTATCTCACCGCGGCGGTTCACGCGCTGGTGGAGCGACCGCGCATCTTCCTCACCGGTGTGTCCCGGCGCTACCGCACGGCGGCCGTGGGTTTGGAGCACCAGCCTGAGTTCCGGAACATGGTGGTACGGATCGTCACCTCGCTCGGACCCTTCGAATTGTTGGATGTGTGTCAGCTGCTGGAGGCGGACGCCGGGCGCGAGCGGAGCGTCCGCTGGGGCCCGCGCACACTCGATGTCGACGTCCTTTGGTACGATGGCACCTTCATCGACCACGAGCGTCTCCAGGTGCCGCACCCGCGGATGGAGGAGCGGCGTTTCGTGCTGGAGCCACTGGCCGACCTAGCCCCCGAGCTGGTGCTGGGCAGCGGCCGATCCGTTCGCGAGGCCCTTGCCGGGACGCTGGACCAAGTGGTCGTCCCCGTCGACCCACGGAGGGAGTGATCGCAGTCATGGATTACTCGGCCATGCAGGAAGAGTTGAGGGCCCTGGCTCGCGAGAAGGGCGCGGTGATCCTTGCCCACAACTATCAGAGGCCCGAGGTGCAGGACGCGGCCGACTACGTGGGCGACAGTCTCGGGCTTTCGCGCCAGGCGGCTGCGGCGGATGCCCAGGTGATCCTCTTCTGCGGTGTGGACTTCATGGCCGAGACCGCGGCCATTCTGGCGCCGGAAAAGACGGTGATCATCCCCGAGGCGCGGGCCCAGTGCCCCATGGCCGCCATGGTCGACCCCACCGGGCTGGCGGCGCTCAAGGCCGAGCACCCGGAGGCCGTCGTGGTGAGCTACGTGAACACCTCCGCCGCCGTGAAGGCCCTTTCGGACATCTGTTGCACCAGTGCCAACGCCCCGGAGGTGGTCGCGTCGGTACCGGCCGACCGGGAGATCATCTTCACTCCCGACTGCAACTTGGGCGCCTGGGTGGCCGCGAAGACGGGTCGGGAGATGATCCTCTGGCAGGGTTATTGCCCCACTCACGATCTCATCCAACCGGACGATATCCTCGAAGCCAAGGCCGCACATCCCCACGCCAAGGTGGTGGTGCATCCCGAGTGCCGGCCCGACGTCACGGCGCTGGCGGATGCGGTGGAGAGCACGTCGGGGATGATCCGGTTCTGTCGCGAGGACGCGGCGGAGGAGTTCATCATCGGCACGGAGGCGGGCATGATCCATCGCTTGTCCACGGACGTCCCGGGCAAGAGGTACTACCTGGTCACCGAGGCTACCGTGTGCCCGAACATGAAGATGACCACGGTGCGCAAGGCGATCCAGGCCTTGCGGGTGATGGGCCCGGTCATCTCGGTGCCCGAGGACATCAGGGTGAAGGCATTGGCCGCCGTGCAACGCATGGTGGAGATCGGCACTTGAACCACGTGCTTCGCCGACCCCACTTGATCGCGAGAGGGGGAGCGGATGTCCGGTATCGCAGCTACGACGTACTCGTCGTGGGCAGCGGTATCGGGGGCCTCACTGCGGCGGTGGGGGCCGCCCGCAAATGGAATGTGGCCCTGCTCACCAAGAGCACACTCTCCGATACCACGACCTTCCTGGCTCAGGGGGGGATAGCCGCGGCGGTGAGCCCCCTCGATTCCCCCGACCTCCACCTGGCCGACACGCTCGTCGCCGGGGTCGGGCTCAGCGACGAACGAGCGGTGCGCATCCTGGTGGAGGAGGGGCCGGCGCGCGTGCACGAATTGGAACTCCTCGGCACCAAGTTCGACCATCGTGACGGCGAACTCGTGTTGGCCTCGGAAGGGGCCCATTCCGTACCCCGCGTGGTCAGGGCCGGCGGTGACGCCACCGGCTCCGTTGTGGCCAGTGCTCTCATGGAGGCTTTGGCATCCGGCAGCCGCGTCGAACTTCACGAGGGGGAGTTCGTGGTGGATCTGCTGACCAGGGACGGGGCCTGCATCGGCGCCCTCTCCCTCGACGGCGACGGTGTGCTCAGCATGAACCACGCACGCGCGGTGGTATTGGCCACCGGGGGCACAGGTCAGGTGTTCGCGAACACCACCAATCCCGACGTGGCCACCGGCGACGGGCTGGCGATGGGGTACCGGGCGGGAGCCGTCTTGCGCGACATGGAGTTCATGCAATTCCACCCCACGGCTCTCCATGTGGAGGAGAACCCCACGCTCCTGCTCACCGAGGCGCTCCGAGGTGAAGGTGCCTTCCTGATCGATGGCGCCGGCGAGAGATTCATGGTGGGAGCACATCCGAAGGCGGAACTCGCTCCGCGCGACGTCGTGGTGCGTCGGATGAAGGAGATCATGGACCGCGATGCCGTGGATCACGTGTTCCTCGATGCCCGCCACCTCGAATGCGCCTTCCTATCCGAACGATTCCCCACGGTGTTCGGGGGGCTGCGTGCCCGGGGATTCGACCTGTGCACCGAGCCGATACCCGTATCTCCGGCGTCCCATTACTTCATCGGCGGTCTGGTCACCGACGTGTGGGGCAGGACCTCCGTGCCCGGTCTCTACGCGTGCGGCGAGGTGTCCTGCACCGGGGTTCACGGCGCGAACCGGCTGGCCTCGAACTCGTTGCTCGAGGGTCTGGTGTTCGGCGACCGCATCGTCCGCGATCTGAACCGCTTCCTCGCCCATCCGTCCGATCCCGTGCGCAAGTTCAGTCTGGATCTGCCGGAGGAGCGCTGGCTGGGCAACTCGCCCGTGGACGTGGCCGCCGCGCGGAGAGCCCTGGCCGAGACCATGACCCGCTACTGCGGGATCGTGCGCGACGCGCACGGTCTCGACGAGGCACGCCGTGAGATCGACGCCCTGCGTGACTCCCTGCGCCCTCCCGGGCACGCAGTCGAGGAACTCGAACTCTTCAACCTTCTCACCGTGGCGAGCCTCATGGTGCAGGCGGCCTTGGCTCGGGAGGAGAGCAGGGGAGTGCACCTGCGCTCCGACTTCCCCGCCGCCGACGATATGCACTGGCGTCGGCACGTGACAGTGTGTTACGACCCGGACAGCGATTCGGCCCAGGTACGGGTGCTGGCCAAAGGGAGTGGAGGATGAGCTTGGACGCGGTGACTCTGGAGCTGATCCGTCTGGCACTGCGGGAAGACCTGGCCGGCCTCGGTGACGTCACCTCGGCCTGGACCGTGCCCGCCGCCGCGCGTGCCGAAGGGTTCGTAGCGGCCCGCGACGAGGCCGTGGTCTCGGGTCTGGACGTGGCTGCGGGCGTACTCACCGAGGTGGATGGCGACCTCCGGTTCGAGCGCCTGGTGATGGACGGCTCCGCGGTCGCCCCCGGAGATCGGCTGGCGCGGGTGGAGGGGCCTGCCCGCGCTCTCCTCTCAGCGGAGCGAACCATGCTGAACCTGCTGGCTCATCTGTGCGGGGTCGCCACCCAGGCGCGGCGCTTTGCGCGGGCCGTCGAGGGCACCGGTGCCGTCATGGTGGACACGCGCAAGACCACGGCCGGATTGCGCTTGTGGGAGAAGAAGGCGGTGCGCGACGGCGGCTGCGGGAACCACCGCTTCGGGCTGTTCGACCTCGTGCTGATCAAGGACAATCACCTGGTGGCGGGCGGCGGCGTGGCCGCGACGGTCACCCGCGCTCGGGCGGCCGCTCCCTTCGCCATGAAGGTGGAGGTGGAAGTGGCGGACGAGGCGGGGCTGCGGGAGGCTGTGGCAGCGGGCGCCGACATCGTCATGTTCGACAACGTCCGCGGTCCTGAGTTGGCCAGGTTGGTGCGTGTGGCCCGCGAGCTTCGTCCGGGGATCATCCTGGAGGCGTCCGGTCGGGTGGATCTCGAGTCGGTACGCGGGGTGGCGGAGAGTGGAGTGGATGTGATCTCCTCGAGTGCGCTCACCGCCGGAGCTCCGCCTGTGGACCTGGGACTCGACTTCGAGGTTCGGCTCTAGCGGGCTTCGCCGACGAGGGGGGTATCGTGCTGCTGGCTGTGGATGTGGGCAACACCCAAACGGTGCTCGGGCTGTTCGAAGGCTCGCAGCTCGTGGACGAGTGGCGGGTCGCCACCGACGTGGGCCGCACCGGCGACGAGCTCGGTGCCCTGCTCGACTCCCTGCTACGGGCTCGGGGTCACACCCGCGAGGATGTCGGAGCCCTCGCCCTCTCTTCCGTGGTGCCGGCCTTGAACCGGGAGTACGACCGCATGACCCGCCGCTACCTGGGGGTGGAGGCGCTCGTGGTGGGCCCGGGGATCAAGACGGGCATGCCCATCCTCACCAGCAACCCCCGGGAAGTGGGTGCCGATCTGATCGTGGACGCGGTCGCCGCGTACGAGACGGTCGGCGGCCCGTGCGTTGTGGTGGACTTCGGCACGGCCACCACGTTCGGCGCCGTCTCCGCGAAGGGCGAGTATCTGGGGCACGCCATCGCCCCCGGCATCCAGACCGCGATGGACGCGCTCGCGGTGCGGGCGGCCAAGCTGCCCCGGGTGGAGCTGGCCGATCCGGGGAGCGTGATCGGCAAGACCACCGTGCACAGCATGCAGGCGGGCGCAGTGTACGGTTTCGCCGGACAGGTGGACGGCATCGTCTCGCGCATGCGCGCCGAACTCGGCGGTTCGGCCGTCTCGGTGGCCACGGGCGGGCTCGCGCCACTCATCTTCACGCACGCCGCTACGCTCGATCGTCTGGATGAGCATCTCACCCTCCGCGGACTCGAGATCATCCATCGCCGGAACCTGTAGGCTCTGGGCCGCGCTTTTCGGCCGCCGTGGCTGCATGACTTCGAACACTCCCACCTCGTTCGCTTCTCCGTTCGCGATCGGGGGCGTCATCGTCCCGAACCGGGTGATCCTGGCTCCCATGGCGGGAATGACCAACAGTGCGTTTCGGCGCCGGGCGAAAGCCCACGGCGCCGGCCTGGTGGTCACCGAGATGGTGAGCGCGAACGGGCTCCTCTACGGCAACGTCGCCACCGCCCGCTACCTCGACTTCCTCGAAGAGGAGCGGCCGATCGCCGTGCAGCTCTTCACCGCGGATCCGAATGCCCTGCGGAGAGCCGTGGAGGTGTGTTTGGAGCGCGACATGCGTCCCGATCTCATCGACCTCAACATGGGGTGCCCGGTGCGCAAGGTCGTGAAGACCGGCGCCGGCGCCGCTCTTCTCGCTGATCCGCGAGCCGCCGCCGAACTGGCGCACGTGGCGGTGGAAGCCGCCGCGCAGGCCGGGGTGCCGGTGACAGTGAAGATCCGGAGCGGCCTCGCGCCCGACCACATCGTGGCTGTGGAGACTGCTCGCCGCTTGGAAGCGGTGGGCGTCGCCGCGATCGGGGTGCATCCCCGGACCGCGTCGCAGCTGTATAGAGGACGGGCCGACCACTCTGTGACCGCCGAGGTGGCGGTCGCGGTCCAGGTGCCGGTGCTGGCGTCGGGGGACGTCACGAGTGTGGCCGCGGCCGCGCAGATCCTCGCCGAGAGTGCGGCCGTGGCCGTCATGGTCGCCCGCGGAGCGCAGCGCGGCCCGTGGCTCGTCGCGGATTTGGTGTATGGTGTCGAACGGCCGCGCCCCGAACTCCCCGCCGTGACGGCGGAATTGCGCGAACTGCTGCGCCTGGCGGCCGCGGACATGGGTCCCCGGCGTGCGTTGGGCTGGATGCGGAAGATCGTGGGTTGGTATCTGAAGGGGAGCGGGGTGTCCGCGGCGCGGGTGGACGGACTCCGGTCCGCGGTGGATGTGGGGGCGCTGGACACAGCGCTCGCCCTCCTCACTGAGGATGGCTGACGGAAAGGTCGATTCCGCGAGCCGCCTGCGCATTTGACTTTCGGGGTCGGGTTCCCCTATACTCCCGGCCTGATTTCAGCTGGCGGTAGAAAGCGCCGGAGAGGAAGGACCAACAGTGCAACAGAGAGAGATCGTCCTCACCCAAGAGGGCCTCGAAAAACTCCAGGAAGAGATCGAACGTCTCTCCACGACGGAGCGGGAGAAGGTGGCCGAGCGCATCCGTGAGGCCCGGGAGTTCGGCGACATCTCCGAGAACTCGGAGTACGACGATGCCAAGAACGACCAGGCCATGCTCGAGCACCGCATCAATCAACTCCAGGACAAGCTTCGTCTCGCCCGGGTGATCAAGGAGTCGGACATCGCCAAGGGCAAGGTGTCTCTCGGCGTCACGGTGACCCTGAAGGACATGGAGTACGACGAGACCCTCGTCTATCAGCTGGTGGGCTCGGCCGAGGCCGATCCCTCCAACCACAAGCTTTCCAACGAGTCTCCGGTCGGCCAGGCGATCCTGGGCAAGGTTGTCGGTGACGTCGTGAACGTTCCCGCCCCGGTGGGGTCGCTCAAGTACGAGGTCTTGAAGATCGAGGTCGCATAGCGTGAGCTCCGAGGGGCCATCCGGCAACACAGGCGGCACCGCCGCGGGTGACCCCCAACTGTCGGAGCTCGAGCGCGAGCGCCGAGCCAAGGCGGAGCGGCTGACCCAAGAGGGGGTCGAGCTCTTCGCCCGCAACTACGGGCGGCGCACTGGAGCCCGCGAGATTCTCGAGCGCCACGAGTCGTTGGCGGCGGGCGAGTCGGTGGAAGACGCGGTCTATCGCGTAGCGGGACGGGTGGTCTCCCGCAGGGAGCACGGCAAGGCCGCCTTTCTCACTCTGCGCGACGGCTGGGACGACATCCAGGTGTACGGCAACGTGAATACCCTGGGTCAGGCATCCTTCGACCATCTCACCGGCCTCGATCTGGGCGATATCGTCGGGGTCGAGGGGCACGCGTTCCGCACCAAGCGGGGAGAACTCTCTCTCTTCGTCAAGGAGTGGATCCTCCTCACCAAGTCGTTTCACGCGCCTCCCGAGAAGTGGCACGGGCTGCAAGACAAGGAGACCCGCTACCGGCAGCGCTACGCCGACCTCATCAGCAACCCCGATATCGGTCGGCAACTGGCCGCTCGGGGCGCCCTGGTGGGCGCCATGCGGCGTTATCTCACCGACCGAGGCTTTCTCGAAGTGGAGACGCCCATCCTGCAGCCCCTGCCGGGCGGCGCTCTCGCACGTCCCTTCTCCACACACCACAACGCTCTTGATGTCGACCTGTATTTGCGCATCGCCCCGGAGCTCTATCTGAAACGCCTCCTCGTGGGCGGTTTTCAGAAGGTCTTCGAGATCGGCAAGAACTTCCGCAACGAAGGCATCTCGCTCATCCACAACCCTGAGTTCACTATGATGGAGCTCTACTGGGCCTATGTGGACTACCGCGAGATCATGGAGTTGGTGGAGGACATGATCCCCGCCCTCGCCCGCGAGGTGCTCGGCACCTCGGTCATCAGCGTGGACGGCTCCGACATCGAGCTCGCGGCTCCTTGGCCGCGGGTCACCGTTGACGGCCTCATGAGGGAGGCACTCGGAGTCGGGCTGGCCGAGATGCGCGCGGACCCGGACGGTGCCCGTGTCCTCCTGCGCGGCAAGGGTGTCGATGTGGCGGGGCGCGACACCTTCTCCTCGATCGTCGACAAGACGCTGAAACACGTAGTGTGGCCAACCATCGCCGCCCCTACCTTCGTCATCGACCACCCCCTCGAACTGAGTCCTCTCGCCAAGATCCACCCCGACGACCCGGGCCTTGTGGAGAGGTTTCAGCCGATCATCGCGGGCCGAGAGGTCGGCAACGCCTTCTCCGAACTCAACGACCCCCGCGACCAACGCCGTCGTTTCGAAGAGCAAGCCCGTAACAAGGCTGCCGGTGACGAAGAGGCGATGGTACTCGACGAGGACTTCCTGCGCGCCTTGGAGTACGGCATGCCACCCGCGGGGGGTCTGGGCATCGGCGTCGACCGGCTGGTCATGCTCCTGCTGGGCGTGGACTCCATACGGGACGTCATCCTCTTTCCGCAGCTGCGCCCCGAGTAGTCTCGGGTCCGCCGAGCCTCGTCCGCCCACGGCGGCCGGGCTCCTCCGAGTGTGCTACAATTATTGCAGATTCGAGTATTCCAATGTCTGTATGAGCAGGCATTTATTCCCCTCCCCCGCGTCGGGGGAGAAGGCTCAGCCCGCCACGGCGGGCTGTGTGATAGAGAGGAGGCGGGCCGCGTGTTCAGCGAAGGGTCCGACTGGCAGGCTGCCGAGAGCGCCGAGCGTATGTGCGACTCGTGCGGAGAGGAATCCGCGACGGTGCACGTTCTGCGTTTCGATGGTGCCGGTATCAGCCACACTCACCTCTGCCAAGAGTGCGCGGAAGGAGAGACCGGGCAGATGGAGGGGGCCGCATTGGTGCTCGCTCTGCCGGGCGCTCTCGGTTCGCTCTTGACTCCGCTTGTGAGCTCTGCTCCCAGCGAGCAGGATGAACCATTCGCGCCCTTGTGCGGCGCCTGCGGTACCACCTTGGCCGACCTACGTGAGAGCGGGCTGATGGGGTGCGCCGCCTGTTACGAGGTGTTCCGCGCCAATCTGGGCGACGAGGAGCCGGAGGAGGGGGAAGCGGGTTCCCACCTGGGGAAGGTGCCGTCGCGTCTCCCTGGGGACGAGCGGGGGCGCCGGGAGATACTCCGCTTGCAGCGGATGCTGCAAGAGTTGGTGGAGTCCGAGCGCTTCGAAGAAGCCGCCAGCGTACGCGACCGCCTGGCTCAGATCGAGTCGTCGATGTCGGCGGGGCAGTAGTGTCCACCGACGTCATACTCGCCACCGGGCTCACGCTCGCGCGGAACGATTCGGTTCTGCCCTTCCCTCACGCGGCCGACGAGGCAACGCTCCGTCGGGTCCGCGATCAGGTGGAAGATGTGCTCTCCGGACGCAACGCCCCCGGGGAGTGGGAACTCTTCGAGTTCGACTCGGTGCCGCCCACCCAGCGTGCGTATCTGGTGGAACGGGGCCTCATGACTCCCGCCTTCGCGGAAGGGATCGGCCCGCTGCGTGCCTTCGGTCTCTACCAGGGGGGCCGGGCGTCGCTGGAACTGAACGGCTCCAACCATGTTCGGATCCTCGGGTCCGGACTGGGCGACGTTCTGTCCGAGGTCTGGTCCTTGCTCGACTGCATAGACGATCAGATCGAGGGTGGGATCACCTACGCGTTCGACGAGCGCTTCGGGTATCTCACCTCACGGGTGGCTGATTCTGGAACGGGCATGCGGGCGTTTTTGACGGTCCATGCACCGGCTTTGATGATCACCGGTCGCCTCGGTCCGATGGCTGCCGGTTTGGCTCGTGAGGGTCTTGCTCTCGCGCCGCTGTGGAGTGGAGCGGGAGGCGTTTTTCAGGTTTTCAACAGGAAGGCCGCGGGTACATCCGAGGGACTGATCACGGAGGCTGTGGCCCGCGCATCTCGCGACGTCGCCGGGCAGGAGCGTACAGTGCGCAAGCGGCTGCTCAGGGAGAATCCCGTGAGCGTACGGGACCACATCGGACGGGCTGTGGGCGTAGCTCAGAATGCGTGGTCGGTCTCCTCGGCTGAGGCTCTCACTCTTGTGTCCTCCATCCAGGTCGGTGTAGGGATGGGGCTGGTTGAAGGTTCGGGTCACGAAGCCGACGCGACCCTATCTCTCATGCGTCATATCCAGCCGGCTCACCTCGTTGTCGAGGAACTCGGTCCGGGCTTCGCTGGACTTGACGATCCACGAATCGATGAAGTGCGCGCGCGGTGGCTTCGGCGGACCTTCGCCGAGGCGCGCGTCGCTCAGTAGGAGAGGTTGACGATGTTCGAACGGTTCACGGAGCGCGCTCGCCAGGTTGTTGTCCTCGCTCAGGAGGAGGCGCGCGACCTCAAGCACAACTATATTGGTACCGAACACCTGTTGCTCGGGCTGCTCCGGGAAGGCGACGGAGTCGCGGCCCGGGTACTCGGTACGCTCGACGTGTCACTCGAAGACGTGCGTGGCGAGATCATGCGGATCGTCGGCGAGGGCGAGCACGAGACCCAGGGACAGATCCCCTTTACTCCGCGCGCCAAGAAGGTGCTGGAGCTGGCCTTGCGGGAAGCCCTCTCTCTCGGCCATAACTACATCGGCACGGAGCACATCCTCCTCGGGCTCGTGCGGGAGAGCGAAGGCGTGGCGGCGCGGATCATGAACGATCTCGACGCCGACGGTGACCGCATCCGTCAGGAAGTCATGCGCGTGCTCTCCGGCCCCAGCCGACGCGCGCAGAAGGCGGGCACGCCTGCCGGCCAGCCGAAAAAGTCCTCGAAGGTCCTCGATCAGTTCGGGCGCAACCTCACGAAGTTCGCCGAGGAGGACAAACTCGATCCGGTCATCGGCCGTGAGATGGAGATCGAGAGGGTGATGCAGATCCTCTCGCGTCGAACGAAGAACAACCCGGTGCTGATCGGAGAGCCGGGCGTGGGCAAGACCGCGGTCGTGGAGGGTCTGGCCCGTCGTATCGCGGCCAACGAGGTGCCCGAACTCCTCAAAGACAAGCAGATCTACACGCTCGACCTGGGCGCCTTGGTGGCTGGGTCGAAGTACAGGGGCGAGTTCGAGGAGCGTCTCAAGAAGGTGATGAAGGAGATCACCGAGCGGGGCGACATCATCCTCTTCATCGATGAGATCCACAATCTGGTGGGAGCGGGTGCGGCCGAGGGTGCTATCGACGCGGCTTCCATCCTCAAGCCGGCCCTTGCCCGGGGTGAACTGCAGACCATCGGCGCCACCACCGTCGACGAGTATCGCAAGTATCTGGCTCGCGACGCCGCCCTCGAGCGCCGTTTCCAGCAGATAACGGTGAAAGAACCTTCGGTGGAAGAGACTCAGGAGATCCTGGCCGGTCTGCGCGATCGCTACGAGGCTCACCACCGTATCAGCATCACCGACGAGGCTTTGGAGGCCGCGGCCTACCTTGCCGACCGCTACATCAGTGATCGCTTCCTGCCCGACAAGGCTATCGACCTCATGGACGAGGCTTCGGCCCGGAAGCGTATCAAGACCATGACCGCTCCCCCGGATTACAAGGAGCTCGAGGACAAGGTCCAGACGGTGCGCAAGGAGAAGGAAGCGGCCATCGAAGGGCAGGAGTTCGAGAAGGCGGCCAACCTGCGCGATAGAGAACGCCGTCTCATCAACGAGAAGAAAGAGCTCGAGGAGCGGTGGAAGAGCTCGGACGAGGGAGCCCGCGCCTCCATCGGTGAGGAAGAGATCGCCGAAGTGGTGGCCATGTGGACCGGTATCCCCGTGGTGAAGCTCACCGAGGCCGAGACCAAGAAGCTCCTGCGTATGGAAGATGAGCTGCACAATCGGGTGGTGGGGCAGGACGAGGCCCTCACGGCCGTCTCCAAGGCCATCCGGCGTTCGCGCGCCGGGTTGAAAGACCCACGCCGACCCGGCGGTTCGTTCGTCTTCCTCGGTCCCTCCGGAGTGGGCAAGACGGAGTTGGCGCGCACATTGGCCGAGTTCCTTTTCGGCGACGAGGATGCGCTCATCCAAGTGGACATGTCGGAGTACATGGAGAAGCACTCCGTGAGCCGCCTGGTGGGTTCTCCTCCGGGCTACGTGGGCTACGACGAGGGCGGGCAACTCACAGAGTCGGTGCGGCGCAGACCCTACAGCGTCGTGCTCCTGGATGAGATAGAGAAAGCGCACCCCGACGTGTTCAACATCCTCCTGCAGATCTTGGAGGACGGGCGCCTCACCGACGCCCAGGGGCGCACCGTCGACTTCCGCAATACCATCGTGATCATGACGTCGAATATCGGTGCGGCCACCATCTCGAAAGGTCAGACCCTGGGCTTCGGCGAGCAGATGGGCGACGGCGGCCTCGAGTACGGGGAGATGAAGAGCCGGGTCATGGGAGAGCTCAAGAAGGTCTTCCGGCCCGAGTTCCTGAATCGCATCGATGAAGTGATCGTGTTCCACAAGCTGTCGAAGGAGCAGGTGCACGACATCATCGATCTCATGCTCGGACGGTTGCGGGTGCAGTTGGGAGATCGGGGCATCAATCTGGAGCTCACGAACGAAGCCAAAGAGCTTTTGCTCGAGTTCGGGTACGACCCGGCTATGGGCGCGCGTCCGTTGCGTCGCGCGATCCAGAGGCACGTGGAGGATGTCCTTGCCGAAGAGGTGCTCAACGGCAAGCTGCCTCCGGGTTCCACTGTGGTCATGACCCGCGAGGGCGAGCAGTTGGTCATCGCGGAAGTGTTGACAGGGGCCGCGCCGGTCCTGGTTGCCGAGGAATCGTAAGGGCACGGGTCGGCGTGGCGCGGATCCGCAGTATCTTCGCGTGCACGGCCTGTGGCTATCAGAACCCCCGGTGGCTGGGACGGTGCCCCGACTGCGGTGAGTGGAACACGCTCGTCGAGGAGGTGCCCGCGGTCCGGGGGGCGTCGTCGGCGGGCGCGGGCGGCGGACCGGTACCGGTGCCTCTGACGCTGGATGCGGTGTCGCCAACGGCCGAGGAACGGGTCTCCACCGGGGAGTCGGAGCTTGACCGTGTTCTCGGGGGCGGTCTGGTGCCGGGCTCCGTGGTGCTGGTGGGGGGCGAGCCGGGCATCGGCAAGAGTACGTTGCTGCTCCAGGTGCTCCTGTCGTTGCAGCGACGCGGTATCGCGACCTTGCTCGTGTCCGGTGAGGAGTCACCCGGGCAGGTGAAGATGAGGGCCCGGAGACTCGAGGGCCCTATCGATGGGCTTCGGCTCATCAGTGAGACCCGATGCGGTCCGGTGGTCGCGTGCCTGGAGGAGCACGATCCGGCGGTATGCGTCGTGGACAGCGTGCAGACCCTGTGGTCGGAGGATATCTCCTCGGCCCCGGGGTCGGTCTCGCAGATCCGCGAGGTGACAGGACAACTGCTTCGAGTGGCGAAAGGGAGAGGGATCACCTTGCTGCTGGTGGGGCACGTGACCAAGTCCGGAGATCTCGCCGGGCCTCGCGTGTTGGAGCATATGGTAGACGCCGTCCTGTCGTTCGAGGGCGACCGGAGCCGGCCCTATCGCCTTCTCCGTGGGGTGAAGAACCGGTTCGGCTCCACCAACGAGGTGGGTGTCTTCCAGATGACCGGTCAGGGCCTCGTAGGTGTGTCCGACCCTTCCGCTCTGTTCCTCGAGGAGGGTTCGGAGAGTCCGGGAGCAGCCGTGCTGGCGGCGGTGGAGGGGACGCGGTGCTTGTTGGCTGAAGTGCAGGCCTTGGTGGTGCCGAGCGGGCTGACCATGCCTCGCCGGGTCACTCGCGGTGTAGACGGCAACCGGCTCGCCATGGTGGCGGCGGTGCTCACACGACGAGCGGGGCTGCGGTTGGGGGAGAGCGATATCTTCGTGAACGTGGCGGGTGGTCTTTCCGTGGAAGATCCGGCCGCCGACCTCCCGCTGGCGTTGGCGGTGGCGTCGGCCCAGCGCGACCGGCCGCTGGGGCGGGTGGCTGCGTTCGGTGAACTCAGCCTCACGGGGCAGGCGAGGTACGTCGCGCACGGCGACGCGCGCGTGCAGGAGCTCGCCCGCCACGGGTTCGAGCGGGTGCTCGCTCCCCGGCGCAACGTGGAAGAGCTGCGCGAACGCCGTGCCGTGCCGGAGGGTGTCACGATGGAGCCGATATCTAACATCCAGGACGTGGTGAGGGAGCTCATTGGGTAAGCGGCAGACGTTCACGAACGAGAGACTGGTCGCGGCGCTTCAGCTGGTGGCCCCGGGTACGGCCATCCGCGATGCGCTGGACAACATCCTGCGCTCCCGCACCGGGGGACTCATAGTCTTCGCGGACGACGATCAGATGGCGCCGATCATGACGGGGGGCATCCCTATCGGGGTCGAACTCGCCCCGATGATCCTCTACGAGTTGGCCAAGATGGACGGTGCCATCCTGGTGGATCGGGACGGTTCGCGGATCACACACGCGAACATACACCTGATGCCCGACCCCAGCATCTCCTCGATCGAGACAGGCACGCGCCACCGTACCGCGGAACGGGTGGCCAAGCAGATCGACGCCTTGGTGGTGTCCATCTCCGCCGCCCGCGATGTGATCTCGCTGTATATCGACGGCACCCGCTACGTCCTCGAGGAGATCCGGGTGATCCTCGTGAAGGCCAATCAAGCGCTGCAGACCCTCGAGAAGTACAAGTCTCGTTTGAACCAGGTCTCCACGTCGTTGAGCGCCTTGGAGTTCGAGGACGCCGTGACCCTCTACGATGTGCTCAGCGTGCTGCAGCGCTCGGAGATGGTGCTGCGCATCGCCCGCGAGATCGAACGCTACATCATCGAGTTGGGTGCGGAAGGCAGACTCATCCGCATGCAACTCGAGGAGCTCATGGTCGATGTGCGGGACGATCAGCTCTCGGTGCTGCTGGACTACCTGCCGGATTTCGCGGATCACTCGGTGGAGGAGGTGGCCCGCACCACGAGTCTACTTCACTCGGACGAGCTCCTGTCGCTCGCCCGCGTGGGGCAGCTGCTCGGGTACGCGGCCGATATCGACGCTCTGGAACTCCACGTCTCCGCACGCGGCTATCGCATGCTCGGCAAGATCCCGCGTCTGCCCAAGGGAGTCATCGAGAACCTGGTGGGGCGGTATGCCAGCTTGGAAGACATACTGAACGCGCCTACCGATGAACTCGCCGAAGTAGACGGGGTCAGTCCGGCGCGTGCTCACGATATCAAGGAGGGCTTCCTGCGGCTCCGCGAATTGAACCTGCTAGAGAGGTACGGCTGATGGGTGAACAGGAGTGCGTGGTATTCAAAGTGGGCGATAAGGTCGTGTACCCGCATCACGGGGCGGGTCGCGTCCTCGAAGTCGCTCGTCGTGACGTGTGCGGAGAGCCGAAGGAGTATATGACCATCCGCATACTCCACAACGACATGACCGTCATGGTGCCGGTGGAGAACGCGGAGAAGGCCGGGATCCGTTCGGTCATCGCCGAGATCCTGGTGGATGAGGTGATCGCGGTCCTCCACGACGACGCCACCAAGATGCCGAAGAACTGGAACCGTCGCCTCAAGCACAATCGGGACAAGATCAAGTCGGGCGACATCTTCGAGGTGGCCGACGTTGTTCGGAATCTCGCAATCAGGGATGCGGTGAAGGGGTTGTCGACGGGCGAGAAGCAGATGTTCGGGCGGGTCAAGAAGATCCTCGCCTCCGAGTTGATGTATGCCATGACGGTCAGTGAGGAAGAGGCCCTTGCCAGCCTTGAGGAAGTGCTCGAAGAGATCTGCGAGCATGCCACCTGCGAGTAGGAGCGCCCGCGCATCCGTAGACGGAGGAATCAGCAGAGGAGGAAGGAGGGAGGGTGAGAGGAATTGTCGCGATCGTTCGCGCGATCCTGACCCTTGTGGGAGGGGTTGCCGGCTACGAAGCGGCGAACCTGGGCTTGTCATATGCGTCCTTATCTGGTCGTTATACTCTTTTGCTACTGGCCCTGGGAGTCGTCGTTGGAGCTGCGATCGGTTTCGTTCTAGGAGGTGTCCTGGGGCGGCAGGTGGTCCGTCTCGGGTCGTGGGTGGATCGGTCGACGGTGCGCGTCAGTGCCGCCGCGTTACTGGTCACGAGCCTTGGGCTCGTGCTTGGATTGGGTGTGGCGGCCCTGGCCAGCCTGGCGGTCAAAGACCTGCCGGTGGTTGGGGTCTTTCTGCTGCCCGTGATCTATGCCGCGTCTGCCTACGTGTTCGCGTTCCTCGCCTACACGCGCCATAGCGACATCGGACGGGTGATCGGATTCAAGAACCTGGGCGGTGCGGAAGCCCAGCTCCAGCACGCGCCGAAGATCCTCGACACCTCGGTTATCATCGACGCTCGTATCGGCGATATCGTCCCCACCCATTTCTTGGAGGGTGACCTCATCATCCCGGGCTTCGTACTGGAAGAACTCCAGTCGATCGCCGACTCCTCTGACCCCTTGCGGAGGGCCCGGGGACGTCGCGGTCTGGAGTGCGTGCAGCACCTGCAGGATGAGTACGACCGGGTGGTCATCGCCGATCAAGACTTCCCCGGCCTTGCCGAAGTCGACATGAAGTTGATCAAGATGGCCAAGGTGATGCACGCCGGCATCCTCACCACCGACTACAACCTGAACAAGATCGCGCAGATCCAAGGAGTGGCGGTCCTCAATGTGAACGAGTTGGCCAACGCTCTCAAGCCGGTGGTGCTCCCGGGAGAGAGTCTGGCCGTGCGGGTCATCCGCGAGGGCAAGGAAGAGGACCAGGGGGTCGCCTACCTGGACGACGGCACCATGGTGGTGGTCGAAGGCGGCCGAACGAAGGTGGGTCAGAACGTGGACGTGGAAGTCACGTCGGTGCTCCAGAATCCCTCCGGCAAGATGGTCTTCACGAAGTTGGCCTCGTGAGGTCGCGGGTGGCGCCGAGGGACGTGCTCGCGGATCCACGGCCGTGAATCCGCCGGAACCAAGCGCCGGCGGTGACGGCCGCCTGGGTATGATCGTGGCCGCCGGCGGCCACGGGGTCCGCCTGGGGGCCGGCGGGTCGAAACAGTACCTTCCCCTGCTCGGTGTGCCCATGGTCCAACGCACGATCGGTGCGTTGGATGAGTGTTCCGCGGTGGATGTGATCGTGGTGGTGGTGAACCGGGAGGACGTGGATTACTGCTCCTCGGAGATCGTGGCCGAACTGTACACCAAGGTGGTGGCGGTCGTGGGAGGTGGGTCGGAGCGCGCACTCTCGGTGAGGAACGGCCTGAAGGCCCTGTCGGCCGCGGGCGCAACGGAGTTCGTCGGAGTGCACGACGGCGCGCGCCCTCTCATCACCTGTGCGGATGTGCAGCGGGTGCGCGATCATCTCGATGCACGCCCGGATCTGGCCGGCGCACTGCCCGCTCTGTTCTCGGTCGACACCTTGAAACGGGTGGACGAGAACGGGCGTATCGTGGAGACCCCGCCACGCGGTCGGTTTGTGAGAGCACAGACTCCGCAGGTGTTCCGCTGGGCGCCCTTCGCCGCCGCGTACGCCCAGCCCGATAGTGTCCTGGTCTTGTCCACCGACGACTCCTCGTTGGTGGAGGCGGCCGGCGGTCGGGTGGACGTGGTGGAGGGCTCGCACGAGAACCTGAAGGTCACCACCGTGGCGGATGTGCGAGTGGCCGAGAGTATCCTGGCGGAGCGCCACCGGTGAGCGGAGCCGAGCCCTCCGGAACCGGCTCCGACCACCTCGGCGTTCGTGTGGGCCTCGGTGTGGACGCCCACCGCTTCGATTCAGAGCGGCCCTTGGTGTTGGGCGGCGTCCGCATACGCGAGCACGGCGGCCTAGCCGGTCACAGCGACGCGGATGTGGTGGTGCACGCCCTCATGGATGCCCTCCTGGGCGCTGCCGGCCTCGAAGACATCGGCCACTTCTTTCCCGACTCCGATCCTGCATTCGAGGGCGCCGACAGTGTGGTCCTCCTCCGCCGGGTGGTGGGGCTCCTCGCCGAGCGAGGCCTGACCGTGGGCAATGTGGATGTCGTCGTCATCTGCGAGGAGCCGCGCATCGCTCTACACCGAGCCGCCATCAAGGCCGTACTTGCTCCGGTCCTCGGCGTTGAAGCCGAGCGGGTGGGTATCCGAGGCACCACGACGGAAGGGATGGGTTTTGCCGGGCGCGGGGAGGGCATCGTCGCCCAGGCTGTCGCCTTGCTCGAGCCCCGTCGGCCGACACCTCGGGTAGCTCGCCTCTCCGTTGTCGCCACCCAGCGCACGGAGCCTCCACCTCGGAGATGACGTCGTCCGGCGGCGCGCGCGACCTTCGGATGCGTATCCGTCTGCACTCTGCCGGTGGTGTAGCATAGAAAGCCGACCGAGACTGACCACCGTGGCGGTGACGCGGCCGCGTCGCCGCCACGAAGCATCGCTGGGAGCATCATGACCGACGTACGTGTGAGATTCGCGCCAAGCCCCACGGGCACGCTGCACATCGGCAGCGCCCGCACCGCCCTCTACAACTATCTCTTCGCACGCCATCTGGGGGGCACCCTGGTTCTGCGCGTGGAAGACACCGATCTCAAGCGTTCGCGTCGCGAGCACGAGCTCAGCATCCTGCGCGACCTCCATTGGCTTGGTCTGGAGGCGGACGAAGGGCCCGACGTGGGCGGCGAACACGGGCCCTATCGCCAAAGCGAGCGATCGGAGCTCTATGAGGCCGGGGTGGAGAAGCTTCTCGAGTCCGGGAATGCCTATCGCTGCTTCTGCACGCAGGAACGCTTGGACGAGCTGAAGGCGGAGCAGGTGGCGGCGGGCGCCATGCCCACCTACGATCGTCGCTGTCTCGGTCTCACTCCGGAAGAGGTATGGCACCGCCTCGAAGGCGGGGAAGAGGCCACCGTACGCTTCCTGGTGCCCGAGGGCGACGTGACCTTCGACGATCTCATACACGGTCCCATCACCTTCTCGTCCGACGTCATCGGCGATTTCATCATCCGCCGCACCGATGGTGGCTTCGCCTACAACTACGCGGTGGTCATCGACGACTCCGGTATGCGCATCACGCACGTGATCCGGGGTGAGGACCACATCACCAACACCGCCCGGCAGCTCATGCTCTACGATGCCCTGGGCGAGCAGGCACCCCTGTACGCGCACCACTCCCTTATCCACGGGGCCGACGGGGGCAAGCTCTCGAAGCGTCACGGCGCTACGTCCATCGGCGAGTTCCGGGACGTGGGTTACCTGTCCGCAGCGGTGGTCAACTACTTGGCCCTGCTCTCCTGGAACCCCGGCGACGAGCGGGAGAAATTCACTCTCGACGAACTGGTGGCCGAATTCGACATTTCCAGAGTGGCGAAGAGTCCCGCGATCTTCGATCTGGACAAGCTCAACTGGCTGAACGGTCTCTATCTCCGAGCACTGCCTGCGGCGGAACTCTCGGAACTCGTGCGCCCCTACCTGCATGAGGAGGGTCTCGAGTTCGCGGAGGGCCAGCGCGATGTGGTGACCGCGGCGATCCAACCCAACTTGGTGGTGCTGGAGGACGCTCCCACCTTCGCGGGCATCTTCGCCGACGAACCCATCCTCACCGCCTCCAGCCATCTGGCGGTGCTCGACGAACCCGGCGTGGATATCGTCTTCGCCCTGCTGGCCGAGGTGCTCGAGGAGTCGGAGCGGGAGTACTTCTCTCTCGACCAGGCGCGCACAATGATCAAGCGGGTGGCAGATGCGTGCAAGGAGCGTGGGATCAAGGGCAAGGCCATCTACCAACCGCTGCGTGTGGCCCTCACCGGGCGCGACCAGGGGCCGGATCTCGTCTACATGGTGGCGGGTCTCGGCCGGAGCCGCCTGCTGACGCGTCTCGCGACCGCGCTCGGCTACGTAGCGCAAAGGGGGAGTGCATCGTGAGCACCGCGATCAAGTTGTACGACTCGCTGCTCCAGGAAAAACGGGACTTCCAGCCGCGGGACGACAAGCACGTCACCATGTACTTTTGCGGCCCCACGGTCTACAACTACATCCACCTTGGCAACGCCCGGCCGTTCGTCATCTCGATGGTGGCCAAGCGCTACTTCGAGTCGCTGGGCAATCGGGTCACCCTGGTGGAGAACATCACCGACATCGACGACCGGATCATCCAGAAAGCCGGCGCCGAGGGGCGCACGGCCGCCGAGGTGGCCCGGGAGTTCGCCGACGCCTACCTCGAGGATACCGGTCGACTGGGCCTGGGACGCCCCGACGTCGAGCCGTACGCCACGGAGCACATCCCCGAGATCATCGACTTGGTGGAGAAGCTCGTGGCCGCCGGCCACGCGTACGCCGCCGGCGCGGACGTCTACTTCGACGTGGATAGCTACCCCGCGTACGGCCGGCTTTCGAAGCAGCAGATCGCCGAGATGCGCCACGGAGCGCGTATCACGCCGGGGGAGGACAAAGCCGACCCGCTCGACTTCGCCCTGTGGAAGGGGGCCAAGGCCGGTGAGCCCGCCTGGGACAGCCCTTGGGGCCCGGGTCGGCCGGGCTGGCACATCGAGTGCTCGGCCATGAGCCTGAAGTACCTGGGCCCGGGTTTCGACATCCACGGCGGCGGCCGCGATCTCATCTTTCCCCATCACGAGAACGAGATCGCGCAGGCGGAGGGCGCTCTCGGCGGAACCTTCGTGCGCTTCTGGGTGCACAACGGCATGCTGAATACCTTGGACGAGAAGATGTCGAAGAGCGTGGGCAACATCTTCCTCCTCCGGGAGGCCCTCAAGGAGTACCGGCCCGAGGTGTTGATCGCATTCTTCGTGGGGAGCCACTACCGGAGTCCCATGGATTTCAGCCGGGACCTGCTGGACGAAGCCGGACAGCAGGTTGAGCGTCTGCGCAATCTGTTCCGGTCTCTCGAGGACTACATCACCAGCGGCGTGGTGCCCGTCGGGGGCGGATCCAGCGCCGCCGATGAGTCCGCACAACCACCGGCGAGCGCGGATGCCGCACTCATCGCGGTCGCCGAGGCGCGACGTACGGCATTCGACGCGGCCCTGGCGGACGACCTGAACACCGCGGGTGCCATGGGTGAGCTCTTCGCCCTCTCTCGGGAGGTCAATACCGCGCTGGCCGCCGGCTCTCTGAGTGCCATCGGCGCGTCGGCCGTGCGCAAGCGGGTGGGCGCCATGGTACACATTCTGGGGCTCGAGGCAGCCGCGCACATCGGGGAGGAGATCCCGCCCGACGTCTTGGAGATGGCGGCGCAACGCATGGCGTGCCGCGCCGCCCGCGACTTCGCCGAGGCCGATCGGTTGCGCGATGCCATCGCGGCCAGGGGCTACGAAGTGCGCGACAGTTCCGAAGGATTCAAGGTCGTGCGCGCCGGATAGGTGCGGTGCAGTGACCGAACGCGAGATCATATACGGGCGGAACCCCGTGCGCGAGGCGCTGAGTGGACGTCGGGCCGTGCACCGGGTCTGGTGCCTGCCCGGGCGCGGGCGTGACACCGCCGCCGTCGAGGAGATGACACGCTGGGCGCGGGAGGCCGGCGTGAAGACCCCGCCCGTGGCCGCCATGGCACCGGAGGAGTTGGTCGCCGCGGCGGGCAGCCCGGATCACCAGGGTCTGGTCGCCGAGGTGGGTCCCTATCCGTACGTTGATACGGCGACGGTGCTGGAACGCTTCGATCTGTTCGTGGCTCTGGACCGCATCCAGGATCCACACAACCTGGGCGCGATCATCCGGACGGCGGAGGTGGCGGGTGCCGCTGTGGTGATCCCTCGGCATCGCACGGCCGTGGTGACCGCGGCAGTGGTGAAGGCCTCGGCCGGCGCCACGGAACACTGCGCGGTGGCTCAGGTGCGCAATCTCACCGACTTCCTGGCGGAAGCGAAGCGGGTCGGATTCTGGGTCTACGGCGCCGACGCCTCGGCGGATTCCACTCACGACGGCCAAGACTATCGCGGGAAGGCGGGTTTCGTCCTCGGCTCGGAGGGTGAGGGGTTGGGGCAGCGCGTGGCAAAAGTCTGCGACGTCTTGGTGCGCGTGCCTCAGTGGGGGCAGGTGGGCTCGCTGAATGTGAGTGTCACCACCGGGGTGCTTCTGTTCGAGGCCAGACGTCAGCGGATGACGGTCCGGCCCGCGGAGGACTAGGCGTGACCACCTACCTGGTGGATGGCTACAACGTCATGCACGAATTGCGCCGGGCCGAAGGCCGGCAACTCCGCGACGATCTTGCCCAAGGCGAGCTCGAGGACGAGCGCGCCCGTCTCCTTGATCGTATCTACAGCTTCATGGGCGGCACCAGCGATCGCACCATCGTGGTGTTCGATAGTCAGAAGTCGTCGTTGCATAGAGGGCAGAGTGCAACGGCGAATGTGGAAGTGTACTTCGGGTCGTTCGAGCGCTCCGCGGACGACATCATCGAGAGGGCCGTATATCAGCTCAGTGCAGCGGAAAGCGTGGTCGTGGTCACCTCCGACTACGGCCTGCAGAAGACCATCTTTCGGCCCAACGTCATCAGGCGTTCTGCACGCCAATTCGTCGCCGATCTGCAACATCACACAAGAGAGGTTGCAAATTCTAAGAATTGCACTACAATGGTGCATCGTGTGGAGGATTTGATCGACCCGGAGAGTCGCAAAGGCCTGGAGGCTCTCCGCCGGCGGCTCGAGGGGCGGCCGGATGGCGACGAGGGCGGGAGCGGCACGAGCTGATCCGGGGCGGGTGCGGGGAGGCAGCCGAGACGGTGCCGCCCGCGACCGTACGAGGGGAGCGAGCATGGAGAGCGTGGCGCGTGTGGGTCACCCGCTCATCGACTGGGACGACGATGAGCAACTGGTGCGGCTCGCCAAGACGGGCAATGGTGACGCCACGAAGCGGCTCCTCACCAAGTACCACTACTTCGTGCGGATGAAATCGCGCTCGTACTTCATCGCGGGCGGCGACGGTGACGATCTCATCCAGGAAGGCTACATCGGCCTCTACAAGGCCATCCGCGACTACCGTGAGGATCGGGCCCGCTCCTTCCGCAGCTTCGCCGAGCTGTGCGTGACGCGTCAGATAATCACCGCCATCAAGACGGCTTCCCGTCAGAAGCACTCTCCGCTGAACAGTTACCTCAGCTTCAGTTACAGCCCGGCGGGCAGCGGCGGCTACGACGATCGTACCCTGGCCGACATCATCCCCTCGGGCCGCACGAGCGATCCCGTGATGCAGGTGATCAGTCGGGAGGAGCTCCAGAGTCTTACCGACTGTCTGCAGCGCCTCCTGAGTCCACTCGAGGCGGTGGTGCTGCGCTACTACCTGGAAGGGCACTCCTACGAGGTGATCGCGGAGTACATCGAGCACGACACCAAGACGGTCGACAATGCGCTGCAGCGCATCAAGCGCAAGGTCATCCTGCACATCGAGAGCCGGCAGGTCGGCGGGGCGTAGGCACGCGGAGCCCCGGCTGAGGCTCGGGGCGGCTGGTCAGTCGGTCTCCGGCGTCAGTTCGCCTCCGGCGCGTCCGTGTACCACAACTCCAGTTCCACGCTTTCATGTGATCGTCGCCACGCGCTGAAGCCGACGTAGGCGACCAGTGACCCGGCGTACAAGGCGAGAGAAAGCCCCGCCAGTACCATCACCCCGTGCGCGACACCCAGAAACGGCTCCACCACCTGCTTCCATGTGAGCCAATCCAGGAAGACTAGGAAGGCGGAACTCGCGGCGAAGGCCGCGCCGCAGACGGTGATGAGCGGCATGCCCAGCACTTCATAGCGGGCCGCTATCGACTCGCGGTACTGCTCCCGTTGGACGTAGGGGAAGGCTGCACCGGCCGCGCAGGTGAGTGCGAACGCGACTGAGTTGACGATCGCGACCGTGGCAAGGGGCAGGCTCCACTGGTTGCTGAACGCGAACACGACGCTGGGGACGAGGCAGAGAAGGCTGAATGACGCGATCGCGTTCACGGGCGCCTTGGTGCGGAAGTGCAGGACTCCCACCCAGCGTGGAAGAACCCGGTCTGACGACATCGCCAGCATAACGCGTGAGGCGGCAAGCGTGGCGTTCGGGGCGTACATCCAGAACAGCGAGTTGAAGAGGATCGCCAGCACGCCCGCGAAGAGCTTCCCCGCACCTGATGCCGCCGAGACGAACCAGAAGAACGGATTGACGGGAAGCGGCATGCTCTCCGGGAATCGCAAGAAGAGGAACGCCGCCGCCCCGAGCGTGGCGGAGCCGAAACGGTCCACGACCAGCGCTCCGAGGAGTGCCGACGCTAACGCCGTGGCGAGCATGGCTCCAAGAATGACCACGAGTTGCACTCGAGGCTCGGAAGCCCGCTTGATCTCTCCAGCCTGTTGCGTGCTCCAAGCCGCGTACACCAGCGTGAAGCTCGTGAGGGGCACGATGAGCAGAGTCTGCAAGAGCCATCCCTGCGTGGTGGCGCCGGGGAACCCAAGTGTGGCCGCCTGCGCCGTCGCCGCCCGGTAGACCGGGAGTTGGGAGAGGTCGTTGGAGGTCACCAGGACGAGGAGCACGGCGATGAGAGCCGCAGCGGCAACCGCCCAGAAGGCGCGTTGCAGCCGAGCGTAGACGCGGAGACCGAGGGTGTTGGCAAGCGCAGACCAGGCGATGACCGCGATCGAGAGTAGAAGCACACCCCATGAACTCTGGACCCAGGCCCCCATGTCGAGGAGGGTTTCTGAGTGGGTCACGCTCGACATGACCACGAACAGAGGGCCGACTGCCAGGTAGGCGGCGAACCACCCTTCTACCGCCACCCACATCATGCCGCCGAGGACGAGCGCGGCGAAGCAGACCACCGACCCGATGCCTCGTGAGAAGATCCGGCTCTGGAAGTAGTATTCGCCGCCACTTCGGGGCATGGTGGCCACGAGGAGAGCGTACACGACCCCCTCGGTGGCACACACGATCGCCGCAACGATCGTTGCGGCGACCCAACTCCCGTTCGGATGGACCATCGCGGCGACCAAGAACGGGATCGTGAGCCCGATGGGGGCGTTGATCGTCATCGCGTTGTAGAGGAAGGCGTCCACCGGCAGCCAGACTCGAGCGACGCGGGGAGTCTCTCGAAGAACCAGAAAGGGCCCCCCTGGACTTGAGTCCGACCGCCTACTCACTTCAGCAAGCCCGCCCTCATCGCCACGGCCACCGCGTGCGCCCGATGCGCCACGGAGAGCTTTCTGAATATGGTCTCGAGGTGGCTCTTCACCGTGTCCGCGCTCAGGAAGAGCTCGTGGGCGATCTCCTTGTTGGTCCGCCCTTCTGCCACCAACTGGAGCACTCTCAGTTCATGCTCAGTGAGGAGCTGCGGTTCCTTCTCCCGGCGCGTTTGCCGGAGGAGTGTCTTCATAACGATGTCGTCGAAGTAGTGACCGCCGGCGGCAACGCGTCGAATCGCCTGCACCAGTTCCTCCGCGGAGGCGTGCTTGAGCACGTAGCCGCTCGCGCCGGCAGTGACGGCTTTCAGCACGATGTCATCGTCCGCATGAACGGTGAGCACTACCACGGCGGGGCGATCATCCTCACCGGCGAGCAGCTCTGGAATCACGTCCAGCCCGCTTCCGCCCGGCAGATTCAGGTCGAGAAGTACGATGTCGGGGCGCAGTATCGTGGCAAGACGAAGCGCCTCCCCACCGTCCACCGCTTCTCCCACCACTTCGAAATCTTGGCAGCTCTCCAGAACGCTCCGCAATCCTCGCCGCACGACGGCGTGGTCGTCGACGATGAGCAGGCGTGTTGTCTTCTTGGCCGTCACGATGAGTGGGCCTCCGTCGCCGGATGCCACGGGATCCGTACCTCCACCGCCGTGCCCTTGCCCACCTCCGACAGGATGGCCACCGCGCCGCCAACCATGATCGCCTGCTCTTCCATCATGCTGAGACCGTAGTGGAAGTCCTTGCCCATCTGGGTCGCGTCGAAGCCCACGCCGTTGTCCCGCACGGTCAGGTGAATCTCCGTGTTGGTCGCAGAGTCGTCCGTGGTGAGGCTCATCTCGATATGATGCGGGCCCGCATGCCGCACGGCGTTCAGCAACGCTTCTCGAGCGATCTTGTAGATGACCGCCGATGTGTCCACGGACAGAGGGGGCATGGGTCGGATATCGCACGCGATCTCGGGCACGATGACCCCCACCGGGTCGAGGTGCCGTGCCAGAGTCACGAGCGATTCTTCGAGACTGATCTCCTCAAGCACCGGCGGTCGGAGTTCCCAGATCACACGTCGCGCGTCCGCCACCGTCTCCCGCATCAACTCGATCGCTTCGGTCACCACCTCCTCCGTCCTGGAGGAGAGGCGGAACGCTTCGAGGAGGTACGTCGCCCCCACGATCGCCTGCACGATATCGTCGTGGATCACTGTGGCGATGCGTTTCCGTTCGCCCTCGCGGATGCTCGACAGCCTCGAGAGCAGCGTTCGCACGCGCTCCCTGCTGTGCACCAGATCCTGATAGAGGTGGGCGTTGTGGATGGCGATCGCCGCCTGGGCCGCGATATCCGACGCCCTGGTCATGTCGGCGGCCGAGTAGCGTTTTCTCCTGCCCATAGAGTAGAAGACGAGCGAGCCCATGAGTCTGTTCTGTGTGGACACAGGCACCCACAACGCCGAGCGGAAGTCGAGGAGCCGGCTTATCTCGGGGCTGACGCGGACTCCCGGAACCATGTCGTCGACGGTAAGATTGCGCACCTTCCCGATCTGGTCGGAGAGCGGCATCCCGCCCTCGAAGCGAACGCTCAGACCCATCAAGCGGGAAGCCTCCGGGTCGGACGCGGCCGCGACGGTAAGGGCGTCATCTTCGGCGATCTTCTGCAGTAGTAGGCAATGAGAGGCTCCCACGGCGCCGGCGGCGTTGGTGACGATCTCGCGGAACGTCTCCTCCAGGTCGAGGCTCTGCGAGATCGCTCGAAAGACGGCCTGCGAAGAATCGCGCAACGCCGCATTGCGGAGACTCTCATCGGAGAGCAGGTGATTCCTCACGGTGGGGCCGAGCGCCTGGCGGACGGTGGCAAGAAGTCCCGCTTCTTGGAGACTCAGCGCTGTCTTTCGCCGACCGCTCAGCACAATGTAGGCCACGTTCTCATGGCCGACTGCGGCGCATGCCAGCACCGCGTAGGAGTAGCTCCGTGCCAGCACTGCCCCGATTGCAGGCTGGCTGCTCGCCCCCTTGTGCAACTCGATGAAGGCCGCATCGTATCGGAGGGGTGCGAGGCGCGCATCGGTGAGATCGAGAGCGTCATACGGGTGGCCGCGCTGGTGGGTGGCTCCGTATGCTGCCAAGAAGTCCGCTTTCGTCTCGCCGCGAGGGAGGAACACGGCTCCGGCGGTCATCCCGAGAGCGCCGACGAGGTGGGGTAGGAAGGTCTGGGTCTTCGTCTTCAAGTCGGAGCCTCTGTCGAGCGCGGAGAGGATCTCGCGGGCCGCACGCGCGTTCTCTTCGAGCTCCGCGCAGTACGCCAGCAGACCGGTGGGGGCGGTAGCAAGTAGTTCATCCACGGCGATGTCGAGGAGCCGTTCGCCATCGGGGCCGGGCGTGGACAGCGTGGCCGAGCACAAGACCCTCGACGAGCTCCGCACAGCGAGGAAGCGGGCGTGCAGCGGTCTGACGTGCTGCTCAGGGTGGGCGAGCATTTCAACTATGGTGGGGCTGATCTGGCCCAGCAGGACGCGTGCGCTGCCGCCGCTCCTCGGACGGTCCAGTCCCCACAAGTTCCACCCGGATCCTTCTGCGGAGACGATGGCGTCGTCGCGGTCGATCAGGAGGCGCAGCCTCGCCCCGAGGAGCGAGGAACGTGAGCCGCCCGAATCTGAAGGAGCAAGAGCAGCCGGGGCTTCGGGCGCGGCGAAATCCGCTCCATCCTCGCGTGGATCGCTCCGGCGCCGCAGAGAGAAAGCCGCAGCGACACGCGTCTTGACATCATGCGTCGGCACGCCGGATCCGACCTCCGATCAGGAGCTTGGGGGTGTGCGGCGAGGGTCCGTCCCTCAAAATCGTTCCTGGTGGTCTATGACTCTAGCAGACGAACACGGGGAGGCGGTTGCGCACGCACGCCCAACCGCCTCGTTGGCCCCGCATAGCCGCGCATCGGCCGCGGTCGCGGCCCGAATGGGGGGACTTCATACCCGAATGGGGATTCCACGTCCCCTTCTGCCCCGTATCGCAGAAGCAGAATCCGTGAGAGTTTGATTCGCACTCCACGGTGTCTCGCAGGGGGTAGTCGCCGGACAACGCTAGGAGGTGGGCTCGAGTCCAGGGGGAAAGGGGGTTTCCGATCGGCCCACCGCATGCGGGAGCATCAGCACGGCCCGCGACGATGTGGGTGAGGAGCGTCTGGCCCGTGCCCTCCGAGTGTAGCAATCTCCACATGTTGAGTCCCTGCCCCGCCGTGAACGTGCAGCGAAAGCGTCTTAGGAGGAGCAAGTGGCGGAACTGAACACATGTAAGAGCTTCAATCCGTGGTATCTCTTGGCCATGGCGATTGGGGCGATGATAGGGCCCTGGGTGGTCATGATGCAGTGGTGGGTGCAGCTGAGCGGACCGTCGATCGGTCTCGCGTTCACCCTCGTGGGGATCATGTGCATCCCGATAGCCCTTGTCTATGGAGAGATGACTGCCATGCTGCCCTTCACGGGCGGCCCGTTTGTCTACGTCAACTCCGCCTTCGGAAAGCATGCGGCGTTCTGGTCGACCTGGGGTCTACTGCTGGCCTATCTATCGGTCCTCGGTTTTCTTATCATGGCCGCGATCCAGCTCGTGCAGTACCTCTGGTGGCCGGACATGACGCAGCTCCAGTTGGTCGTCATCGGCATCATCGTGGCCATCCTGATCTACCTGTTGGCATCTCGTTCGATCATCGTCAGCGCCACGGCTCAGTTCGTCATGACCGTGTTGATGCTGCTTGTGGCTGTTGTCGTCATCCTGATGTTCACCACGCACGAAACGTTCACCACCGCGAACTGGAGTCCGTTCTTCGCCACCGGAATGGACGGTTTCTTCACCGGTGCAGCGCTCATGATCACCATGTACTTCGGCTTCGAGTTGGTCCCTCAGTTCGTTCAGGAGTGCAATTACCCCGCCCGGTCTTTCTGGAAGATCATCCTCGGGAGTCTCGCCTTCACGATCGTGTTCTACTCGATCCTGCCGCTCGTCGATTCGGGGATGCTGCCGTGGAGTGAACTCCAGAACACGGAGATGGTGGACGCGACTATCGGCGGGCAACTCTTTGGGCGTTGGTTCCAGTACATGGTGGCCGGAGTGGCCCTGCTCACCATCATCACGACGCTGACCGGGTTCTGGCTCGCCAGCGCTCGGATCCTCTTCAGCATGGGCCAAGCGCGGATCCTACCCGCCTGGTTCGACAGACTGAACAAGAGCCAGACACCGGGCAACGCCAGCGTGGTCATCCTCGGGATATGCATCTTCTTCATGGTTGCTTCGGGCACCAACTGGCTGCCGGCACTGTTGGCCTTGATGGCGACGGGACTTGGAATCGCATACACAGGCTCGAGCCTCGCGTTTCTCCAGTTGCGACGGAAGTACCCGCAATGGGTGCGCCCGTGGAGGCTGCCGGCGGGCAATCTCTTCGGCGTGTTGGCCGTCCTCGCGTCCTTGGCCATCTTCTACTTCAGCGCCAAGTACCTTGACGCTCTGATGTGGAAGGTGTTCGCCGCCTATGTCGCGATCGGCGCGATCATCTGGCTGGTAATGATCTACGAAGCCAGAAGGAACCCGGAGAACTATGCGGTCAAAGCCCGGCAGGGAGTCGTAGAAGGAGCTGAATAGACGTCGGTACACGTGCCCGCGAGGGGCTGCGATCAACAGCCAGGAGGAGTGTGAAAGGTGAGCTACTACCATCCGAATTTCGACGTACGAAAGAAGTTCTGTGAGTGTTTTCTCCCAGAGCCGCGCGAGGAAGTCTACGCAGTAGTCGAGAACATGCACAACATGGTAGACGAGGTCATCATGCCCCTCCGGCGCGACCTCGACGGTGGGTGGAATCACGATCAGGCGGTCGCCGACGTGGCCATAGCCACGGCCATGCAGGCCATCTACGACTCGGGCTGGCCCCTCGCGATCCTTCCGGAGGAAAAAGGAGGGCTTGGCGGCGTCATGAAGAGCATGGTGACGTACGCCATGCTCATCGAGGAACTGGGCCGCGCCGACTGCGGCATAGCGTTGGACGTCAGCCTTCTGTACTGGTTCTACTCGCCGATGCTGTATGCCGGCCGTATGGATCTGGTCGACATCTTCGGCGCTCCGCTCCTCGACGGCAAACATCACCGGGCCTGCACGTCGCTTACTGAGCCGGCCGGCGGCACCAACATCGACGACACTACCCAGCACGGCCGGACCCTCCGTACGATCGCCCGACGTGAGGGCGACGAGTGGGTCATCAACGGAGCGAAGATATGGCCCAGCGGGGCGAGCGTGGCCGACATCGGCTACATGACCCTCACCACGACCGACCCCAATCTCGGCGACGACGGCATCAAGCTCATCTACGTGCCTGCCGATGCCAAGGGTCTCTCTTTCGGCAAGCCCATCCCCACAATGGGGATGTGCTGCACCGACACCAACACAGAGGTCTTCTACGACGACGTGCGGGTGCCCGTGGAGTACGCGGCCACCTGGGGCACCGACGTGAAGGACATCGATCTCTTCAAAGAGCTGGCGGTTGAAGACAAGCTGACCACGCCCGCGTACGTCAATGGGGCCTGTCAGACTGTCCTCGAGATCCTCCTAGAGTTCTCCAAGGATCGCATAATCGCCGGCAAGCCCATGCGAGAGCACTCGGTGTTCGTGCACACCATCGGCGGGCTCATCCACATGTGGGACTACTCCCGCGCCTCGTACATGCAGGGCTGCTACATGGCCGATCACCCGGAGAAGTACGGACCCCTCTGGGGCAAGTTCATGTATTCACGCGCGGCCTCCGTCGATCAGACCTGCCTGATGGCCGCGCGGCGCATCATCGAGACCGCGATGGATCTAATGGGATCGTACGGCACGGCGCACGAGTACCATCTCGAGAAGTACTACCGGGATGTCAAGCAGGCCGAACTCTGGCTTGGCGGGCGATACCGCACACAGATGGACGTGGTGTTGGACTACTACGACTACGAGTGGGCCGGTCCGAAATGGGAGCCCACTCCCGCTCGGTAGCTCGCACGTTGGCGAGCGTCTGCCAGACGCGAACAGATGCGCGGTCAGTGGGATCCCGGGTGCGCCCGGGATCCCACTGACTGTCGGGATACTCGAGGAGGAAGAAGTGCGGATCGTCGTGTGTACGAAACAAGTGCCGGACACCGAGGCGCAGTTGCGGGTCGCGCCTGACGGCCGTTCGATCCAGGAGTCGGATGTCACGTTCGTGATGAACCCCTACGACGAGTTCGCCGTCGAGGAGGCCATCCAGCTCCGAGAGCGCGGCGAAGCCGGGACGACCGTCACCCTGTTGACCGTGGGGCCTGAGCGTACCGAGGAGGTCCTCCGCCGGGGTCTCGCGATGGGTGCCGACTCCGCTGTTCGCGTCTATGACGAATCGCTCGCCGAGGCCGACTCCGGCGCCACGGCGGAGGCACTATGCGCGGCCGCACAACGTCTCGGCTTCGACCTCATACTGTGCGGACGGGTGGCCATCGATGACGCCGCCGCCCAGGTGGGGCTGCGCCTCGCGGAGAAACTGGGCATCCCTCATGCGAACGCGGTCACCCAACTCGAACTGGACGAGGGCACTCTCACCGCGAAGTGCGAGATCGAAGGTGGGGCCGAAGTGCTGCAGATGCCCCTACCCGCCCTGGTGACCGCGCAGAAAGGCTTGAACGCCCCGCGGTACCCGGCGATCCCGGCTGTGATGAAGGCCAGGCGTGTGGAGATAACGCTTCTGACGCCACATGATCTCGGCCTCGATCCGGCGGCTGCCTCTGGGCGCCAGAGTCGCATCCTCGAGCTGGAGCCTCCGCCGGTGCGGCCGCCCGGACGCTTGATCGATGGTGATCCCGCGGAGGCGGCCCGTACCTTGGCCCACCTCCTCCGAGACGAAGCCAAAGTCATCTAGGGAGGACTCGCAGATGCCCGGAGTGTTCGTATTCGCAGAGGTGAAGGACGGCGAGTTTCGCAAGGTGACCGGGGAGCTCCTCTCTCGGTTTCGAGAAGTGGCCGATCTGCTGGGCGAGCCCCTCGTTGCCGTGGCGGCGGGACCCCTTCCCGAGGGCCCCGCCACTCGGCTGGCCCCGTTCGGCGCCGATCGTCTCATCCATCTCGACGCCCCCGAGCTGCAGACGTACTCGAGCCAGGGTTACACCGCAGCGGTTGCGACCATTGTCAGAGAAAGACAGCCGCGGGCGGTCTTCTTTGGAAACACGCCACAGGCGCGCGACCTCGCGCCGCGGGTGGCGGAGAGAGTTGGCGGAACGCTGGCGAGCGACTGCACCGGCTTCGCATTCAACGACGGTGAGTTCAGCTTCAACCGTCCGCTGTACGGAAGCAAGTTGAACGCGCGTGTTTCCGCCGGGAGCGCCGGCCCCGTCTTCGCGACGTTCCGACCCAATGCCTTGGGCATGGCTCCGGTGTCGGCTTCGGAAGTGGCATACGAGAGAGTGGAAGCCAGTGTACCTCCCGGCACGCTCACCACGGTGGTGCGGGAGGTCGTGCGCGAACTGTCGGGCCGCGTGAGCCTCCAGGAGGCCGACATCATCGTCTCCGGTGGCCGGGGCGTGGGAGGGGCCGAGGGCTTCTCGGTGGTGCGCGAATTGGCCGACGTTCTGGGAGGCGCGGTGGGTGCCTCGCGCACCGCTGTCGACTCGGGCTGGATCAGCGAGGATCACCAGGTGGGCCAAACGGGCAAGCAGGTGTCTCCCAAGCTCTACATAGCGTGCGGCATCTCGGGGGCGGTCCAACACTTCGCCGGCATGTCCTCGTCGCACTGCATCGTCGCGATCAACAAGGATCCGGATGCGTACATCTTCACGCGGGCCGATTACGGTATCGTTGGCGACCTCTTCGCGGTTGTGCCGATCCTGACTCAGGAGTGCCGCGAGATCCTCGCACGAGACTGAGGGAGTCGGGCTGTGCCCACCCTTCACTAGACGAGAGAGGGAACGACGTGAACGGAAAAGAGAGATTCTCCGCGGTGCTGGAAGGCTCACTGCCAGACCACGTGCCGGTGGCGCCCCCCTTCCAGGGCTACTGGGCCCTCGACGCATTCGGTGTGACCGTGCCCCAGTCTCTGGCGGATCCCGGGGCGGCGGCTCGGGCTGCGCTCGCGGCGCAGGAGGCGTGTCCCTTCGATGCCCTTGAGGTCGTGTGGGATTGGGTGGCCAACATAGATCTACTCGGATGCACGTCCAAGATCGTCGACGCCGGTAGTCCGCTGGTGGTTGAGCATATTCTCGAATCGTCGGTGGACGTAGCCAAGCTCCGCTCGCTCGACCTCACGGCCGACAGCCGAGTGGAGGCCAGTGTACGCACAGCCGAAGTGCTGTTGGAGCAGTTGAGCCGGGACTTCTTCTGCTACGCCACGATACCCTTGCCCTTCACGCTCGCCAGCTACCTGAGAAAAGTCGACTATCTGATGAAGGACCTCATCCGTCAACCGGCGTTCGCGCAGGAACTCTTGGAGTTCGCCACGGAAGTGGTCATCGAGGTGGCGAGGCTCTACGCATCTCTCGGAGTCCACGGCCTCTTCATATGCGATCCCTCCGCCTCCGGCGACCTCATCTCGCCGCGGCACTATGAGGAGTTCGCCGCCCCCTACGCAGGGCGTGTGATCGGGACGGTCAAGGAGATGGGGTTGAAGCAGATAGTCCACGTCTGCGGAGACACCACCCAGATCCTCCCTCTCATCAGGGATCTCTCTCCATCCGCGTTCAGCTTCGATACAGCCGTGGATGTGGCCGTGGCCAAGGAAGCATTGGGCGACGTCGTGTGCCTCATGGGCAATGTGGATCCCTCCGACACGCTCCTCCTGGGCACCCGTGACAAGGTGCGGCGCGAGGCGGAGTTGTGTATCGAGAAGGGTCGGGACGGCGGACGATTCGTGGTGGCGGCCGGGTGCGACATCGGCGTGGAGACGCCGATCGAGAACATCAGCACCATGATCGACGTGTGCGCCGAGGCTCGCTACTGACGCCTCGCTCCCACCTTCGGCGCGCGGGCGGATCATGGGCCGACCGGGCCCGTTTGTGAGTGAGGACCGTTCGTCGGTGCGTTGGTTTCGTAACTTTCGCGGCCGTCTCGTTGAGGTACTCTTGGAACCCGTTGAGGCGCCGCCGCCGTGAAACCACCCGGCATGAGGCCGGGAACAGGAGCGACGCGCGGTGCGAGACGGGTAGAGCAACCAGCAGTCGAAGGCCATGGAGGTACAGATCATGGACCACACACCGTTGATGGTGCAGGTGTTGAAGCACCATCCGGATGACAGGCTGCGTGAAAGTTCCCGCCGTCGGTTTTCGCGGCGGGCGTCGAAGGGCTTATCGCGGGTGAAGGCGCTCTTCGGAGCGTCGTCCGAGTCCTAGCTAGAGCACCACTGGGTGAAAGCCCGCCGGCTGCGACGGAGCGCGGCATGCAGCGCCACTCCGCAGTCGGCGAATAGCAGCCTCAAAGGCGGCGCCGTGCGCTCGAATAGGCGCGGCGCCGTTTCATGCGCGGTGCGCCGCGTTCCGCGCATCCCGCTTGTCGGCGAAGCCGCGCGCCGCGTACAATCGCCGTTGGAATGGCGCCGTCGCACCCACCAACCAGAGGAGATCGGCACCCATGGCCGTCGACGACAAGCAGGTGATCTATTCGATGGTCCGGGTGGGTCGCGTGCACCCACCCAAGAACCAGGTGCTCCGCGACATCTCGCTGGGCTTCTACTACGGCGCCAAGATCGGCGTGCTCGGCCTCAACGGGTCGGGGAAGAGCACTTTGTTGCGCATCATGGCCGGCGTCGACCAGGACTACCTGGGCGAAGTTGCCATGTCCAAGGGCTACAGCGTGGGGCTGCTCGAGCAGGAGCCCCATCTGGACGAGGCCAAGACCGTCATTCAGGTGGTGCACGAAGCCGTGCAGCCCATCGTCGATCTGATGGCCCGTTTCGACGCGGTCACGGCTCAGTTTGCCGAGCCCGACGCCGACTTCGACACTCTGATCGAAGAGCAGGGCAAACTCCAGGACAAGCTCGACCGGGTGGACGCCTGGAACCTGGACAGCCGCCTCGAGTTCGCCATGGGCGCGCTCGACTGTCCGCCGCCCGACACCCCGGTCGGTATCCTCTCGGGCGGCGAGCGGCGACGTGTGGCCCTCACCCGGCTGCTCCTCACCGAACCCGACATACTCCTTCTTGACGAGCCCACCAATCACCTCGACGCGGAGAGTGTCGCGTGGTTGGAACGCCACCTGCGGGACTACAAGGGCACGGTGATCGCCGTCACTCACGACCGCTATTTCCTGGACAACGTGGCGGGTTGGATCCTGGAGCTCGATCGGGGACACGGCATACCCTGGAAGGGCAACTATTCTTCGTGGCTCGATCAGAAGCAAGAGCGGTTGCGTGTGGAGGAGAAGAGCGAGTCGAAGCGCCAGCGCACCCTGCAGCGGGAATTGGAGTGGATCCGGATGTCGGCCAAGGCGCGGCAGGCCAAGGGGCAGGCCCGCGTGAACGCCTACGAGAGCCTGTTGAGCCAGGAGTCGGAGAAACGCCGGGAGGACCGGGAGATCTACATCCCGTCGGGTCCCCGCTTGGGTGACGTGGTGCTCGAGTTCGAGGGCGTAAGCAAGGCCTACGGCGGGCGTGTCCTCCTCGACGACTTCAGTGCGAGCATCCCGCCGGGGTCGATCGTGGGGATCATCGGCCCGAACGGAGCGGGCAAGACCACGCTCCTGCGCATGGTGACCGGGCAGGAGGCGCCGGATAGCGGCTCGGTCACGGTGGGGGAGACGGTCAAACTCGCCTACGCGGACCAGTCACGCACCCTCGTGGCGGAGAAGTCGGTGTACGAGGAGATCTCGGGCGGCAAGGAGACGCTCATCCTGGGCAAGCGCGAGATGAACGCCCGTGCCTACTGCGCCAGCTTCAACTTCCTGGGCGCGGATCAGCAGAAGAAGGTGGGCGTGCTGTCGGGCGGGGAGCGGAACCGTGTGCATCTGGCGAAGACGCTCACCGAGGGCGCCAACGTCATCCTCCTCGACGAGCCCACCAACGACCTGGATGTCAACACGCTCCGGGCGCTGGAGGAGGCGCTGGAGTCCTTTGCCGGCTGCGTGGTGGTGGTGAGCCACGATCGCTGGTTCCTCGACCGCGTGGCCACGCACATCTTGGCCTTCGAGGGAGAGGGTCGGGCCCGCCTTCTTGTCGGGAACTGGTCTGACTACGAGGCCGACTACAAGGAGCGCTTCGGGGAGGATCCGGGGAGTGGGCGGGCGCGGAAGTATCGGGGGCTGGAGCGATGAAGCTGTCCCCTGGGAACGGCGGGAGGGAACATGTGGCGACCGGCGACGCCGTGGTGATGGTCATACCGCGCAGCCGTCTGTCGGGCCTTGACCGGGTGCTCGTGGGGCTGGAGATCCTCCTGGCGGTGGGCGCCATCCCGGCCGGGCTCATGATGGTCATTGACCCTTCGGGCGACATGCTGCGCGCCCCACTCAGCATGCTGGACGGTTCGCCCTTCGCCGACTTCTTGTGGCCCGGAGTGATTCTCGTTGCGGCCAATGGGGTGCTGCCCCTCGCGGTGGTCTGGGCGGCCCTCCGGCGTCGCGCCTGGGCTCCGCTCGGGCACGTGGGCGTGGGTGCGGTGCTCTGCGGCTGGATCCTGGTGGAGATCGCGATGCTCGGCTTCGCCTGGCTGCAGGCGGCCTACCTGGGGTTGGGTGTCGTGATCACCGCGCTCGGGGTGTGGCGGTGGCGCGGCGGCAGGTAAGCCGCATCCGTCGCCACCGACCACCAGGGCCGCGGATGCTGCCCTTTGTCATGGACGGCCGCGACCCGTACAATCTACAGGCAGCACCGGCCGGCGTGGCTCAATGGTAGAGCAGCTGATTTGTAATCAGCAGGTTGGGGGTTCAAGTCCCTTCGCCGGCTTCGACTTTCTGCCGCTAACTCGCACCTTTCCGCACCCACCGAGTACAGCGCTTGTGTACCCGATACTACCCGTATATACTAGGGTTTACGGTCACTCTGCTTACCCTGTGCTTACCGGCGCGACCCACTGACCGTAGTGCAGCAAATCTGGGACAAGTACGCAGACCGGGGTCGAAAACGGACCAGGTAAGCGTTCGGGTAAGCAGGTAGCCTAAGCAAAAGCGGGAGGTCAGGCGCATGGGACGGCTCACCAAGCGAGTGGTAGACAGCGCCGACCACAGCCGGCTTGTGGCAGCGCGCGACGCCGAAGCACGGCAAGCCGGGAAGCCTGCCGGCACTCCCAATCGCAAAGTGTTCCTGTGGGACAGCGACCTACCCGGTTTCGGCTTGTGCGTCACGCAGTCCGGCGTCAAGTCTTACGTGGTGCAGTACCGAGACGCGGGCGGCCGTACTCGCCGAATGACCCTCGCCAAAGCAGGGACGCTCACGGCCGAAGAAGCACGGCAGTTCGCACGCGAGAAGCTCGCCGACGCGACCAGAGGTGGCGATCCGGCAAAGGAGAAGGCCGCTGGCCGCGAAGCGCCGACCGTGAAAGACTTCGTGGTGCGCTTCAAGGCCGACCACGTGGAGCGCCGACTGAAGCCGGCGACCAAGCGCGAGTACCTGCGCGCGCTCGACCACCTGGAGAAGAAGATAGGCAGCATGAAGGTGGCCGACGTGCAGCGCTCCGACGTGGCACGGCTACATAGCGATTTATCCGCGCACCCGACGTGGGCGAATAGGTTTCTAGCCACCGTGTCGAAACTCTTCAGCGAAGCCGAAGTACTCGGGTGGCGCGCCGAAGCCACTAACCCGGCGCGGCACGTGAAGAAGTATCCGGAGTACCGGCGGGAGCGGCACCTTACCGGCTACGAAGTCGCGCGGATCGGACGCGCGCTTACCGAGCTTGAAGCCGAGAAGAAGATAACGACATACTTCGCGCTGTACGTCCGGCTCATGCTAACGACTGGCTGCCGTCCCGGCGAGTGGCTCGCGGCACGATGGGAGCACGTGGACTTCGAGCACGGCGTGCTGAGCCTGCCGGACAGCAAGACGGGACAGCGGCACGTGATTCTCTCCGGCGTGGCTGTAGACCTGCTCACGCACGCGTACAAAGTACGCCAGGCCGAGTCGCCGTGGGTGGTCACGGGTAGCCGCCGGGACGGCGAAGGCAACTGGACACACCACGCAAACCCACAAAAGGCGTGGGTAGCCATTCGGGAGCGCGCGAGTAGGCACGTGGAGGGCGAAGAAGATGCGGACCTTTCCGATGTGACCCTGCACACCTTGCGCCACACCTACGCGAGCACTGGAGCTGCGGCTGGCGTCGGACTCACCGTGGTGGGCGGCCTCCTCGGACATCGGCAGGCGAGCACCACGAGCAGATACAGCCACCTGGCCGACCAAGTCCAGCGAGCCGCGGCCGACGCGATTGCCGGACAGATTGCCGCCGCCATGAACACGAAGCCGGCAAGGGTTGTGCCGATCACAGGCAAGCGGCGCGCGACGTGGAGCGTGTAGGATAGCCAGCAGGCACTGTATCCGGCTCGGACCAGGTGCCTTCGTGAGCGAGTTCGAACGACGCCACGACGCGTACGAAGCCTTCTTTGAAGTGTTGGTGAGAGTGGTGCCGGCGGTCTTGGATTCGCTCCGAGATGACGTATTGCCGCTTTACACTGCGGCGTGCGACGATTGGGTGCAATGCTTGGCTACCGAGAGCGCGAGCGTTGCTTTCGACGAGTTAATGTTTGGAGAGTTGAGTCTCGCGGGTGTTCGCGTGAAATATGGCGAGGGAGCGCGTCGCAAGATGCACTTCCGTTACCGGGTGCGGTTTGGCTTGCTGCGGCATGAGTTCCGCGAGCCGACAGGGGGATACTTTGATCAACTCGGCCTTGCTGTGGGGCGAGAGCCATTCAGCCAAACTGAAGCGGCACTCAAAGAAGCCATTCTAGTCTGGGCCGTACGGTGGCACCTGACCACGGATCGCGCTGTCACGTGGGCGTGCGACCTGCTTCATCGTTGGGACTTCAACGGCTACTGTCTTCCGCACTCTTCCTATTCTGGCGGGTTCTTCGCGGAGGCTGACCTGGAGAACCTTGTGCAGCCTTTCGTCTTTGAGCATCAAGGGTGGCAGCCAGCAGCGAGCACCCGCGCCGAAGCCGAGGCGGTCATGCTCGAAGCGTTCAAGACCCAGCTGAAGGCGCACCACGATCGGACCGAAGCCGCTGCGGAGGCCGTCACAGGTATTGTGCGGGCGGCTGAATATAGGAGTCTTCTGAAGCACCTTGAGTGGCTCGTGCGATATCAGGTGCTCGAAGAAGAGTGGCCGGAGGTGGCCGCCACGGCAACGCGTAAGCTTGCGGACGGACGGCAGGTGCGAGTGACACAGCAGGCCGTCGAAGGAGCCGTGAAGAAGGCCGCTGACCTGCTCGGACTTGCACTGCGTGAAGGCCGCGGACCCGGCAGGCCGCCCGGGAGCATTAACGACCCGAACAGGGGAAGCGCCGGCCGCGTCACGTAGGCTAGTCGCGGCCTGTAATCCAAAGTCTCACGGCTAGTCGCCCAACTTCGTTTTTTTCTAGCACGTTCGCGCCAAACTCTCCGTGTAGGCACCGCAAAGCATGGAGGTTCATCGTGAACGACCAAGACGTGTGGCACGACCCGATCTCAGCTGCCGGGTTCCTCGACACAACTCCCGCGTACCTTGCGAAGCTCCGGTGGCAGGGTGGCGGACCACCCTTCTATCGGCTCTCTGGCATCCGTTACCGACAGCGCGATCTTGACGCGTGGCGGGAGTCCCGCCGGCGCACCAGTACGAGCGATCGTGGAGGGGTGGGGGCATGAGTGCGCGCCGCGACGCCAGCGGCCGCGAATGTCGGTCGGCAACTGCAGTGAGTGGGCGCACCATTGAGGTTCGGACTGCGGCCCTTGGGTACGCCGGCCATGGGTGGCCCGTGCTCCCGCTGCATAATGCGCTGTTGGATGGTGGGTGTTCCTGTGGTGCGCCCGACTGCGCGACCCTAGGCAAGCACCCGTTAACGTCGCACGGACCGAATGACGCGACCACAAAGCTGGCGAAGATCAACGAGTCGTGGGACCGGTGGCCGTCCGCGAACATAGGCACTCGCACCGGCACGCCGTCTGGTGTCTTTGTCTTGGACGTGGACTCAGGCAAAGCCGCCTCCTCGCTCCCGGAGTCCGGGCCCCTCGCTTCGAAGGACGCACATAGGGAGCGCGATCTCGACACATGGCGCTGAACGTCCGAGCTACTAGCTCCCCACCGCCTGAGGCCGCGGATGTCCGTGAGGCCGTCCGCGGCCGTTGGCCGGAAGTGCTTGCCGCACTCGCGCCGGAACTGGGTGAGGCCATCGACCGTGGGTTCCGAAGGCACAGCCCCTGCCCCGTTCACGGTGGCAAGGACGGGCTGCGCGTCTTCCCCGACTTCGAAGACACAGGGGGGGTGGTCTGCAACACCTGCGGACAGTTCGCCGACGGGTTCGCCGCCCTGATGTGGTTGCGGCGCTGGGACTTCCCTACCACGCTCGCGAACGTGGCCGGCATCATCGGCATGGGGACAAACCGGACTGGGGCGCAGATGCGTACGTCCACACCGGACAAGGCCGCATCACCCGTCACCCCAGATTCGACCGCTACTGCAGGCGAAGCCGCCCAGCGACGCGACAGACTCGACCACACCTGGGACCTTGCGACCCCGGACACGGGCCGGATTGCCGACTACCTCCGTAGTCGCGGACTCTCCGGCCGTGTCCCGGCGGGATTGCGCTTGCACCCAATCCTTGACTATTGGACGGCGGACGATCCCCCCAAGAAAGAAGGCACCTATCCCGCCATGCTGGCGCAAGTGACCGACGCCGCCGGCTTGGTCGTCACACTCCACAGGACCTACCTTGACCCCGACGGTCACGGCAAGGCGTCTGTCGCTTCCCCCAAGAAGTCCATGCCGCCCCTAACTCAAGGGGCCATGACCGGTGCCGCCATCCGGCTCTTTGATCCAACTGATGTCCTGGCAGTGACCGAAGGCATTGAGACGGCGCTCGCGGTGGAGGAAGCCACCGGAACGCCCGTGTGGGCCGCGGTGTCGGCCGGCGGGCTTGAAGCTGTGGAGCTGCCGCCTACCGTCCGGCGGGTGGAGATCTGGGCTGACGGAGACGAAAGCGGCCGTGGGCAGGACGCTGCAGAGAAAGCTGCCGCGAGACTGCAGGCTGAAGGCAGAGAGCTCAAAGTGCTGCTCCCGCCACAAGCGGGTCGCGATTGGTTGAATGTGCTGGTTAACGACGGCGCGAAAGTGCTCAAGGATGCGCAAGCGGCCGCCCTACCCTGGCAGCCGGAGCCAGTCGCTGACGCCGACCCGGTGGACCTCGCCGAGTTGCTCGACGCCGTGAGGGCGTTCCTCAAGCGGTTCATCGTCTTCGCCACGGACGCACAATCGGTGGCAGTCGCGCTCTGGGTCGCACATACGTACGTGTTCGAGCAAGCGGATGTTTCCCCCTACCTGGCCGTGACCAGCCCGGAGAAGCGGTGCGGCAAGACTCGAGTCTTCGAAGTACTCGAACTGACCGTAGCGCGGCCCTGGCGGGCGGTCGATCCGTCGCCTGCCGTGCTCTACCGCAAGATTGAAGATCAGCACCCGACTCTGCTGTTCGATGAGACGGACGGCATTTTCGGGGCCAGTGGCCGCCAGACCGGCGACAGGAATGATGAGCTGCGGGCCGTTCTGAACGCGGGCCACCGCCGCGGAACGATCGTTACCCGCTGTGGCGGCGGGAACAAAGACATCCTGCAGGACTTTAATATGTATACCCCCAAGGCCTTCGCCGGCATCGGGCAGTTACCCGACACCGTGGCCGACCGCTCAATTGTTATCCGTATGGCCCGTAAGGCGTCGGCTGAGTCGGTCGAGCGCTTCCGTCGCAAGAAGGCGGTGGCCTCAGGACACGCACTGCGTGATCGGCTCGCTGACTGGGCGAAGACTGCCGAGCTGCCGGACGAACCCGATCTACCTGACGAGCTGGACGACCGTGCGCAGGACAACTGGGAACCGCTCCTCGCTGTCGCCGACCTTGCCGGGGGAGAGTGGCCGAAACGGGCACGGCAGGCAGCGCTCGTGCTGAGCGCGGGCAGAACTGATGCCACCGAGTCACTTGGCGTGCGGTTGCTCCTCGATGTGCGCATCGTCTTTGACGAAGCCGGCGTGGACCGCCTGAAGACCAAGGAGCTCCTCGGGAGCTTGGCCGCCCTGGAGGAGTCGCCCTGGGGCACCTTCCACGATGGGAATCCCATGCGCCCGGTCAAGCTTGCCAATCTGCTTAGGCCGTACGGTGTGAGACCTGGTGACCATCGCTTCGGCGACAAGACCGCCAAAGGATACCTGCGCGACGACTTTGGGGACGCCTGGTCACGCTACCTGGAACCCGCCGCGTCCCCAGAAACGCAACGCAAAGGGCAACAAGGGCAACATGCCTGCAAATCAGTAGAAAATGAAGGGCAACAGGGCGCGCCAAACGCCACTTCTGTTGCCCCTGAAAAACCCCTCGTTTGCAGGGATGTTGCCCCTGTTGCCCCTGGAGGTCCGATATCTGGTCTGGGGCCGGTTACGGACTCTGACGAAGATGCCGACCGTGAGCTCTTCGCCGTCACCCGAGACGACGTCGGCAAGCGGATGGTGACGCTGTGAGTATCCCGGACCTGCTTGCGAACGTGGGTGAGTGGTTGGCCACGGTCGAGCTTGGCCCCGAAGGTGGGGTCGTGGTGTGCGAGCACTCCGCCCATCACTTGCCCGAAGACCTGCTCCGTACGTGCCGGGAACACAAGGAGGAGATCGCCGTCTGGCTCAGGTGGGAGCGAGCCGCCGACGCGCTGTGGCGCGCCGTCTACCGCCGGCTGTCTTCTCGGAGTGACCTAGCCAGTGACCTCCACTTCCAAACGCTCCGAGCGGCCGCCGAGGCGGCACACTTGCGTCACGACCGCCCCGCGCTTGTCGACGCACTCTTGGACCTGGAGGCCTACGCACGGACCACAAGACCCGACCCAGAACACCAGGACCAGGAGACGGTGAACCGTGGCTGATGCGACAAGGACAGAGACAAGACCCCCTCAGAAGGAGACGCGAACCATGAGTCGGAAAGCGAGCAAAACCCCCATCCGGACCCCTATGCGCAGTCAGATCGGGGCGGTTAGCACCGAGGAGTTCAACAAGACCTTCACCGGCATCATCCGGTCAATGCGTGAGCAATACCCGCAGAACCCGACGCAGGATTTGGCCCCCATGCTGGTGTTTGTGTTCCGTCACGGCAACGGCGAGCAGACACAGAGTCAGTTCTTCCCCCCCGACGAGCACTGGTGTCAACGCGATCTGCGACGAGCCGGCATGGGCATGTTGGGCCGGAGTTTGGCCAAACAGCGCGATATGGGCAGTCTGGTCGAGGCCTTCGCGGTGAGTGAGGTGAAGCGGGAGGCCCATGGATACGCACGCGATCTCACGATTGTCGGTCTCACGACGGACGGCAGGCTGAACTTCGCCCTTCTGCCGGTCGAGCGATCGGCGGGCGGCACCCAAGTGGCAGGTGAGCCTAGCGTACTGGTACAGTGGCTAGATTCGCCCCCAAACGACGGCGGACCGTCCCTCTCTTCGCCTCAGTTGATGGAAATTGATCCATCCGTGAGCGTCATTCTCGACGCCCTGACCGTCTTGGTCGAGAGCTACGTGGAAAGTCTCGGGGGACTCCAACGAGCAAACCGGACAGCGCCGAGGATGGCAGGCTCCAAGGGGAGGCTCCAATGACCCGAGGAAGTACTCAGGTGGATGACTCATGCGGCCGCCAGGGCGGCTGGCTGAGTGCCATCTGTCGGTGGGGTGGAACCCCGCCCAAGAAAGGAGTGACGGATGCCCCGCCCCTGTTCAGTCTGCGTTCACCCGCAGCGATCTGAAATAGAAGCTACCCTGGTGGCTGGTCGCAGCACGTTCCGGTCCATGGCGGAACGATTCGGGACATCGAAGACGGCGCTCTTCCGTCACAAGCAAGAACACCTCCCGGTGGGATTGGTTAAGGCTCAGCATGCGAGCGAGGTGGCTGAGGCCGACGATCTCCTCGGGCAGGTCCAGGAACTCCAAAGCCGCACCATCGCCATCCTGGCGAGGGCCGAGGAGGTGGGCGACTTGCGGACGGCGCTGCAGGCCATCCGTGAATCTCGTGGGAACCTAGAACTGCTCGCAAGATTGGTGGCCGCCGCCATGCTCTCGCAACGCATGGCAGTTGACGACGCAGATAACTCCGGTTTCGTGGAGTTGAGCGGTGAGGCACTTATCGCCGAAATCACAAGACTGGCGGGTGGTCCCTGGCCCGCAGCGGGCCTGCTGCCGCCCACAGACGATGAGCTACCGCCGGGATACCGACGTGGGTAATGTGGACAGTCGTTGATGGAGCCTCGGTCTGGCCTGGATCGGAGGATTGACGGGTTGCTGGGTCCGAGTCCCGACCTGGGCGCGTAGAGCGGGCACCCGCAGCCTGCCGCCCGCAGTCACGACTCAAAGGGGCAACAAGGGCAACATCCCTGCAAAACTTACAAAAACAAGGCGCAACATGAGGCTTGGGAAATGGCCGATGTTGCCCTTCGAAAACCCGAAATTTGCAGGGATGTTGCGGATGTTGCCCTTTGACGCGCGAGAGTAGCGATCGGAAGCCTTGTGACCCTGTTTAGAGGGAACATGTTCGAAGCCTCCGCAGCCACGATGCGGAGAGCTAGGGATATTATGTGTCCAGCCGACGTTGCTCTCATTGGAGCGGCGCAGCACGTATCGACCTGTTGGTCGACGGGAGGGGACTCATGGACGTGAATACTCATGGCGATGCGGACGATCCCTACGCCCTGGGCCGCTTCGTCCAGGCGCAAGAGACGAGCTACGACCAGGCATTCGCCGAGATTACGAGCGGTCGGAAGCGTTCGCATTGGATGTGGTACGTCTTCCCGCAGTTCGACGGGCTGGGGTTCAGTGAGACATCCCGGCACTACTCGATCAAGAGCGTCGCTGAGGCTGAGGCCTACCTGAAGCACACGGTTCTCGGTTCGCGGCTACTGGAGTGTGCCGAGGCTCTGCTCGCCGTCGAGGGACGATCAGCGCACGACATCTTCGGCTCCCCCGACGACCTCAAGCTGAGGTCCTGCGCCACCCTGTTCGCCCATGTGTCGCCGGCAGGGTCCGTCTTCGAGCGGTTGCTCGACAAGTACTTCCAGAGCCGGCCTGACGAGAAGACGCTCCGTCTCCTGGGCATCCCTTCTGCACGCTGTATTCCTCCGAGGTAGACTGACCTAGACGGGTGTGCGCGTCCGCTCATGGCCGAGACGTCAAGCGTACTGAATGGAGGGAGGCGTATGGCTGCATCAATGAAGCTGAGCGCTGACGAGCTAGACGCTGCTCTCGGCTACCTTGAGACGCGCGGGGCGTCCTTCGCTTTTCCTCACCCGCTCGAGCTGCAGGCCATCCGGCACTCTTGGGGCAAGGTTCGTCACGCTCTCGAGAGTGTCGAGCTCCTCTCTTACACGCCGCGTCCCTGCGTGAGGATGACCGCTCCCAAACAACGTTGCCTCGTTCGGCGTGTACATCTTGTCGATCCTATTGACTTGATCCTCTACACAGGTCTCACATTCAAGGTTGCTCCCGCTATCGAGACTAGACGACAGAAGTACCAAGACCAGCGAGTCTATTCCTGTCACTTCATTGCTCCTAGCCTGGGAACGAAAGACAGCCTGAAGTCAGACTGGGAAGGCCACCGAGCCCGGCTCGAAGAGCTGTGTGGTCAGCACTCCTACATCGGCATCACGGACATCGTCGACTTCTTCCCCCGGGTGTACTTGCATCGCTTGGAGAACGGACTAGAGGCGCTCGTCGGCGATTCTTTAGCAGTTCGGGCGCTCATGCGATTGATTGAGGAATGGGCCGCGGGCACTTCGTATGGGATTCCAACGGGCCCCAATGCCTCGAGCTTCCTTGCGGAGGCGTTGCTCGTCGAGGTTGATGAGTACCTGATGAGCTACGACATCGAGTTCGTCAGGTGGGTAGACGACTACTTCATCTTCGGCGGTTCAGAAGAAGAAGTCGTCTCGGGTATGTTCAGACTTGGGGAACGCTTGGACCAGACTCAGGGTCTGAGTCTCAATTCGGCCAAGACCCGATTGCAGACATGCGACGACTACCTGGAGTCGGTTCTTCATCGCGTCGATCCGGTCGAGGAGTGGCGCCAAGCTGCGATCGAGGATGTCTTGGGCAATTGGGGTTGGTACGACGAAATCGACATTGACGACCTCACGGAAGAGCAACTTGAGGCAATTGATGCTGTAGACGCGCGAAGGATCCTCGAAGGAGCTCTTGAAGGAGACCTTGTCGATCTCAGGACAGTGCGCTTCATCCTCGCGTTCCTATCAGCATTCCAGCGACCCGACCTCGTTCAGTTGGTACTCGACAATCTTCCGCGGCTGTCGCCGTTGAGCGAAAGCGTCGCGAAACTCCTCGACGCGCTCGATGGGATTGAGGATGCAGACCACCCAGCTATTGGCAAGACGGTTATGAGCTACTTGGCCGGCGACGACTTTGTCCCCGAGTTTCAGGCGATGTGGCTGCTGGATCCGTTCACCAAGTCCCCAAGCTGGAACAATTTGAGTGACCTTCGCAAGACTGCCCGGGATGCCCGCAGCCCACTCATTCGCCGTCAGGCTATCCTTGGTCTGCGCCAGAGCGGGGACCGTTCGGCGCTGCTCGACGCGAAGTCTGGTCTCGACGGTGCACGGGATTGGGAGGAGCGCGCGATTCTGCTAGCGTGCTCCAGGTTGCCGGAAGACGAACGTGATGCCGTGATCGCCCAGGCTGGTGGCGCTGGGGGCGAGTGGACGGCAGCGAACTGCCTGAAGAAGGCAGTCTTGGCGTTCATGAAGGTCAGCTGAGGCGCCTAACAAGCAGATCAACCCGATGCGCTTCGCTCGCGGGCTGTCTGCTCCAAGTAGGACCGACAAGAAGCGGCCCGGGGAGGTATGCGCATTACAAGGGGACGGGCGAGAGAACGAAAGGGACCCTACCATCAGGTCTACCTGTCACACGTCGAGCACGCGATCTCGTCGTGCCGCACCGTGCGCCCGCTTCAGCACCCTGGCGAGAAGGGCCGCATCCGCGAAATCCTACTGCGCTCCCTGTTCCGACCCCTGCTTCCGAGCGATCTCGGCATCGGCACGGGTTTCGTGCTCGGCGCCGCCGGCGCGGTGTCGAGCCAGCAGGATATCGTCCTCTACGACAGGTCGACGCTTCCCCCGGCGCTCTTCGATTCAGACCTCGGGTTCTTTCCAATCGAGTCCGTGTTGCACGTGATCGAAGTCAAGAGCGTCCTCAATCGTCACGAACTCTCGACCTCACATGAAGCCGCGAAGTCACTGTCGTCCTTCATGATTCACGACAAGGGCGGGAACATGGTGTCCACAGGGCCTCGTCCAACTACATCTATTATCGCGTTGGACACTGATTTGACCCCTGATGGAAGAGGTGAGGTCGCTCGGTATGATGAGGTCCGCGGGCAGGACCCCCCGTTTCTCTCGGCCCTCTGCATCGTCGGAAGTGGTTATTGGTGGTTCGACGACGGCGCGTTTCGGGCATGGCCGGAGCGATACGAGTCCTCGGAGGTCATGGGCTTTCTTGGTGGAATCTTGAACGCCCTCCCCAACCTGTACGAGATCCGTCGTTCCACGCGTCCTCCTCTTGGCGCGTACCTGATCGATTTCGGGGCGGACTTCACTGAGGTGTTGTTCGCGATCGGTCGGGTTGGCGGTGAACTGACGCACTCGTGGCATCCTGCGGAGAGGTTGGTGACGCTCTCGGGAAGCTTCGCGCGCGCTTCGACGCGCTATCGGAAGAGCTCGACGACATCCTCTCCGGGTACGAAGACGCGCTCCCTCCCGATGCCAATCAGAAGGCCCGCGATTTCGTCGAAAGTCTGAGAGGAAGGTTGCACGCAGCAATCACCGTGGAGGCGACCAAGGACCCACCGGAGCAGGGCTAAATGCAGTTCGTAATGCTGAAGCTCTGCGTGTCGCCGCGGTATGGTCCAACAAGCCGATGGAGCCGACTTGCGCTACGCGCCCGCGACTCATCGGCCAGCCATTGTGCAGACAGAGCGAGGAGCGCGTGAATCCGTGGACGAACATCCCGACAGAGCCCGAGTTCGTCCTCGCGATCGATGAACCTGAGATTACGGATTTCAACCGGTCTGCGCGTCCCGATCACACAATCCACACCACACTCGTGCCGGAGCCTTTCCTTGGTAGCCCCGAGGCGCCCGTCGTACTACTGAATCTCAATCCGGGTTTTTCGGAGAACGACATTCTGCTCCACAATCTCCCTGCTTTTCGTCGTGCGGCCCTCGACAACCTTCGGCATGAGCACTTGGCTTGCCCGTTCTACCTGCTTGACCCCGACCTCCCCATGTCGCCAGGGCACCAATGGTGGGAACGCAAGCTCAGGCCATTGATCGAAGCGGCGGGATGGCGCAGTGTCGTGTCAAGACTATTGGTGCTTGAGTTCCACGGGTACCACTCCAAGCGTTTCTCGCCGCGACTGACGGTTCCGTCTCAGGCCTACACTAGACAACTGCTCCGGGCGGCCATCGACCGAGACGCGCGGATTGTGGTGATGCGGGGTCGGCGGCTATGGGAGGCGAGCGTCCCCGAACTAGTCAAGGCCGCCTTCGTGGTACAGGTCAGGAGCGTCCAGAATCCAGTGATCAGCGAAACCAACCTTTCGCACGCTCGGTTCACAGATGTCGTTAAGGCTTTGGCTGCATAACCAGCGTTGGTGCGGAGCGGGGCCCCACGACTCGGCCCACGCGCAATAGCTTTAACGATGGCACGCGCGGGCCTCGGCAGGCCCCGCCGAGGAAACGCAGCACGTGGGCGGACTGGAGCTAACGTGTCTCAACGGGAGTCTGCTATGGCCGCTGAGAGGAGACCTCGTTCGAACGGCTGATCGCAGAGGTTCAGCGTCAGTAGTTCCGCGGCTGGGACTTCTCGTTCATCGAGGGCCGCTGGCGGGAGACCCTGGCTGCCCTGCAGCGAGCGCATCCAGGCCGACGGGGGTGTCGTGGTGACGAGTCATCGCTTCTACCTCGAGGCGTGCAAGGGGTGAAGCAGCCCAACAGGCCGCTGCAGACTGAAGCCGCTCCGCGGCGCGGCTGAGCGACTTGTCGTTAGGAGCGTCAACATGGAGTGGGGGCGAGTGGCGAAGGCTGAGAGGTCAAGGACCGCCCCTCCAAGACGCACGTCCGTCAGAAACCCAAGTCGACCACATCCTCTGCCTGCCGCTTCCCGGAGGCGTGGGCGTAGATGGCCGTGGTCTCTAGCCGGTCATGCCCGAGTTGCGACTGGATGGTTGAGAGCGGCACCCCCTCGTCGTAGAGCCAGGTCCCGTAGGTATGCCTGAGCAGATGGGGATGCACCCGCTGGGAGATCCCGGCCCGTCTCCCGTAGCGGGCCAGCATGTGCCGAAGGTAGGAATCCAGCAGCGGCAGACCTTCCGAGTTCGAGAACAGGAACTCAGAAGCGAACCTCCGGGTGTTCAAGTACAACTCCAGGGTATCGGTCATGGCCTGGGAGATCGCCACGGTCCGTTGCCTGGCCTTCTTCTCTCCCCGCCGACGCTTGCCGTTGCGCACCTTGATGCGCCGGTTGCGGAGGTCGACATCGGACACCCGCACCTGCAGAGCCTCGTTGCAGCGCAGACCGGTGCCCAGCAAGAAGCGGATCAAGTAGTGGTTGCGATGTCCCGTGGGGTAGCGCCTGCTAGGGATCGCGAGGACGGCGGTGGCCTCTTCTCGGGTCAGAAAGTCCGGAATCGTCTTCATGAGTGTCGGCTCCTTCTGGATCTCGGAATGGTCACGATTGTGGTGTAGAAGCGTGATCGATACACGGGTTGCGGCGGCTGGGGGGCGGGAACCGGTGTTTGGACGTCGATGCGTGACTCATTCACGGACGTTTCGCCTAGCCCCCGGTTCCAGACGTTCCCGTGACTGAATGTCCCCAGGACTTCCCCGAGACGTCCCTGGGACATCCAGGCGACACGCGCAGCACCGCTCGGCCGGGCAGTCGTTCCCACAACTTGCTTCGCACTTGCGTCAAGAGGCTCGCGTGTCTCTTCAACTCCGCCCGGTCCAACTGGCCCCGTAGGACTGCGACACCGTCGGTCAGCCCGAGCGTTGGATCATGCGGTGGCAGTGTAGTCTTCGTCCTCTGGATCGACGAGATCCTTGCTGTGGATAGCCTCGCGCATCCGCCGGGTGAGCAGGTTTGCTGACGACACCGATAGGACCCTCATAGCCTGAAGCTGTTGCCGGTTGACGGTCCCGTCGACTCGGAAGCTAAGCCGATCGTGCCCACGCGGGCTTTCGAAGCGCAGCGATCCCGCGAGGTCTTGGATATCGAGATCGAGCCCCCGGGGTTCGGTGACTTTGTCAGCGATGATGTGCCACTTGGCTTTCCACAGGTCGTCTCTTTCGAAGTGCCGTTCCGCCCCGGCCTGGTCGGTGACTTGGCCCACGGCGATCCGACCCACTAGCCAGAGTGCACTGTTGCGAAACGTGACGATCCAGACAGTGTCCCTCGGCTTCACTCTCCCGTAGTGACCACTCGCTGAATGATCCAGAACGTGGCCGTAGGGGGCTACTCTCTCGACAGTGTTCGGCCTCCAGTATGAAAGGAAGTGGGTCATGCGGTCATCTCCTTCGCGTGAGGTTCTCTGACGATGTTTTCAATACTGCTCGGGGTCAGCGAACAGTCCCCGCTTGCGACGACGTGGTCACAACATTCGCCCTCATCCGTATCGCGCACGGTGGCATGATTTGATTCCGGTGCGATCGGCAGCCGTGCCGTCAGCCTTGCGCCCGCTGCCTCCTCAGCTCTGCCGCTCACGTCGCACCGTCTTGGTCCGTTAGCTTAGCGATGAGGCTAGCGGACGGACCAGCCCGCAGGCCGTGCTTGACCAGGGCCTGGTCTATGACTTCACGGGAGATGCCCGCCACGCTGTGCGGCGGTGCGTCGAAGGGGACCACGCGCACGATGAGTCGGTCCTTGCGGCGTCCGCTCTCTTCGCGCAGAGCATCGGACACCCGGTAGCGCTGGGTGGTGGGGCTGTCCCTGACGGTGGCGTCTCCGGTCGCCTTCGCATGAAGCCAGGGGCACCAGCGATAGGCCAGCAGGTCTATCTGCCAGGAGATCGGACTCCAGGGAGGCTCGAAGAGTATCCCGTAGCGGTGCAGCCACTCATTACCGTGGGCCTTCTCCTTCCGATCCACGAGGACCGCCCAGCCCGCCGGGCCACGCAGGAGGAAGATGTGGCCGCCCTTCAGGGACTCGATGGGCCGGTACTGGAGGGAGTCTGCCCCGAGAGCCGACTGCGCCAGCGAGAGGAAGTGCCTGCCTTGGGGACTCTGGGCGATCGACTTGAAGTTCGCGTGCTTGCGTCTTGGCTTGGCCATGACTGCCTCCTTGGGGTACGGGCGACCCAAGCAGGGAGTCGGGCGAAGGGCGGGCCACGCGATGAAGAAGTCGCGCAGCGGTGGAGACTTGTTCAGGACGTTGTTCGTGTCCCGCACATCAGGGCTGCTCGCCCTAAGGCACCGTGCGTCTCCCGCCGGTTGCCGGACCCCGTTTGGGGTCGCTCTTGATGTGCTGTAATTATACCAGGAGGGTGGGCGGAAAGTGCCAGCGCCGTTCTAATGCAGCGCGGGCGCGGACGCTCAAGACGACCGGTACCAGGCAAGCAGTTCGCGTTCTCTTGCCCTCGCGGGGAAGTCATGCACGTCGTCCGCGGCCCAATTGCAGTTGGTGGCCGACGCACACCAGGCCGCGGTGGAGGCGGCGAGTCGACGCGATGATGAAGGATATCGGACACAGCTCACACGGGCAGAGGCGACGCTCGCCCAAGTGGAACCATCGGACGACCCCGCGTACCTCGCTCAGAAGCGCCTGCATGAGGAGTTGAGAGCGCGGGGTCAGGCGGCGGTTCTGAATGACCGCGATCTCCAGCTGCGCGCTCACGAGGCGCAGTATCGGACACGCCGTTCACGACCGCTGAGGTCGGATGCCGGAACCGGCGGAGGACCGGGACTCGTTGATCGAGGCCATCTTCTGCCGTGGGTCGACCTCCCGATCCCGCGTCCTCCCCAGGCGCAATCGTCCCCGGAGCTCGAGCGGCGCGTGCGCGGAATGCTCCTCGGGCTGGCCGTCGGAGACTCCCTGGGAAATGCGACCGAGAGCCAACTTCCGGAGAGAAGACGTCTGGCACATGGCGAGATCCGGCACTACCTGCCGAACCGCCATGCGGAGGCGCGCGCGGTGGGCGTTCCGTCCGACGACACGCAACTCGCCTTCTGGACGGTCGAGTCGCTGCTCAGTAGGGGCGGTATCGACCCCGAGGATCTGGCCCGTGCGTTCTCGACCAAACACATCTTCGGTATCGGAGGCACGGTGCGAGCTTTCCTCCGCCAACTGAAGGGGGAGGGTAAGACCTGGTACGAGGCTGGGCAGCCGAGCGCCGGCAACGGGGCCCTGATGCGGATCGCGCCGGTCGTCCTGCCCTATCTCCGGAGGCCCACCACGGATCTCTGGCGCGATGTCATCGCGGCGACCGTCGTCACCCACCGGGATGAGGCGGCGGTAGCGGCCGATGTTGGCTTCGTCGGACTCCTCGCCGAGTGTCTTGCGCTGCAGGGAGGCGCGACGCCCACTGGCCGCTGGTGGCCGGAGACGTTCCTGCGCTACGCGCGCCCTGCGGAGCAGGGAGTCGATTACGTCCCCCGGTCACCACACCTCTCGTTCCGGGGCAGTCTGTGCGACCTCGTTGAGTCTGAGGTGCTCCCCGCGGTCGATGGGGGCCTCTCTGCTCTCGAGGCGCAAGGCCGTTGGTACTCCGGGGCCTATCTCCTGGAGACCGTGCCGTGCGTGCTGCACATTCTTGCCCTCCACGGGCACGACCCCGAGGATGCGCTGGTGCGGGCGGTCAACGACACCAAGGACAACGACACTGTCGCCGCCATCGTGGGCGCGGCGGTGGGTGCACTCCACGGGGAAGAGGCACTTCCGCGACCTTGGCGGGAAGGCTTGCTCGGACGCCTCGGCGTAGATGACGACGGTGCCGTCCAAGATCTAATCGCCCGTGCCGTCAATACCTTTGTAGAGCGATAGCAGATGGCGCGCACGTTCGTCGTCTCCGATGTCCACGGGTATCCGGAGATCATTGAGAACGCGCTCGAGAACGGCCGCTTTGATTCCGCAAGCGACCGGCTTGTCTTCGCCGGAGACGTGGTGGACAGGGGCGGAGGCGTCGAGGAGTGCTTCGAACTGCTCGACCGCTTCTCTGCCACCTGTCTCCTTGGCAACCACGACATGGCCATCCTGGTCGGCTACCACATCCCCGACCAAGATCGGGAGAACCAGAGATTCCAGGATCGACTGCGGGCGAGATTCCTGGGGAACGGCACTGAGGGGAAGTGGCAGGTCGTCTGCTGCGTGGATGGCGTCGTCATCTCGCACGCCGGCGTGAGTGCCGCCTACGATGCGCTGCTGGCGGAGGAGTGCGGCGGCGATCCCGCAGTCCTCGCCGCGTTGCTGAACGACCAGACCCGCCGGGCGGTCGAACAAGAGCTTGCCACGGGATGGTACGACGAGGGCGGGGTTCTCGGGCGCTGTGGGCCCCTCCGCTATCGCCGCTTCGAGTGTCGGGGCCTTGGGCTTTCGGAGCGGTTCGAGCAGATCGTAGGTCGCTCGCCTCCCAGCGAACGACTGGGCCAGCACGTGCACATGATCGATCCGGTCGTCCATCGTGAGCCTCGCGCGGGGTTGAGCGACCCCGGGCGCTACCGCTATGCGGTCATCGAGAATGGCTCGGTGCAGTTGCTGCACGGGAGCTTGAGCGACTGATACGGACCGTTGTCACCAAGGTCTAGGTCGGGAGCTGGGACGACTGGCACGAGATCAGCGACCACGTGCCCTTGATCGTGGATCTGGACTTCCGCACTCTTGCGCGAGAACAAGGAGGTGCCCCTTGACCCGTTTCCCTTCCGTCCACCCAAAGTTGTAGACTGGGCGAAACTTCCGAAGGCAAGATGCATGACGTTTTGGCGCCTACAAGCGGCGAGACGTCGCCGTTGTTGGCCCGTGGTGGCGCCGTTCACGTCCACGCAGCGCAATGCGAAGAGGGGATACAGCAAATGGCAGTCTGGCTGATTCGCGCCGGTTCTCACGGCGAGTACGAAGCGAAGTTCATCAGTGAGGGTCGCGTGTACGTGGCTTGGGATGAACTGGATGTGGACCTCTCCAAGCTGGCGGATCGGGCGGCCCTCGTCGCCGCGATGACGGAGCGCTACCCGGACTCCAAGCCCAAGGCCATCATGAATTGGTCCAGCCAGATCTGGCCATTTGCGCACGAGGTGGCCGTCGGCGACCTCGTCGTCCTGCCGCTGAAGAGCCAGCCGGCGATCCAGATCGGCGAGGTGACCGGCGGTTACCACTTCGAACCAGGCGGACCCGATCCCTACTACCACTGGCGGCCGGTGAAGTGGATCGCTGAGAGCATCCCCCGGGCGCACTTCGGCAAGGACCTGCTCAACAGCTTCGGGGCCTTTATGACCATCTGCCGCATCTCCCGCAACAACGCGGAGGCTCGACTGGCCGCCATGCGTGCCAACGACTGGAAGCCGGAGACGCTGGCGGCGGCCATCGGCGTCCAGCCGGCGGTTGGCGACGAGGCCACGCAGGAGACCGACCTCGAGGAGCTGGCGCGGGATCAGATCGCCAAACTCATCATGGCCCGCTTCAAAGGTCACGGCCTCACGCGCTTGGTGGACGCCGTCCTCCAGGCGCAGGGCTACACCACCTATGTCAGTCCTGAGGGGGCAGACGGCGGCGTGGACATCCTCGCGGGCTCGGGTCCGCTGGGCTTCGGAGAGCCGCGGCTCTGTGTCGAGGTGAAGTCGGAGGGCACCCCTATCGACCGGCCGACGGTCGACAAGTTGTTGGGGGCCATGACCAAGTTCGGAGCGGCCGAAGGATTGTTCGTGGCCTGGGGCGGCTTCAAGATCAACGTCAGGAAGGAGCTGGCCCCGAGCTTCTTCCGCATGCGCCTCTGGACCCAGAAAGAACTTCTCGAGCAACTCTTCGAGAACTACGATCGTCTGGACGAGGACCTGCGGGCCGAACTTCCCCTGAAGCGCATATGGACGGTGGCGACCCAGGATGAGGAGTGAGGAGTGGGTGGATCGGCGGCCTCTGAGTGCGTGCGCGGGGCCGACAGGAGCGCATCTTGACTGAGTCCTATTCCATGAGCTTCACCGCCGCCTCGCTGCGCCCGGAGCTGGCCCGCATCATCGCCGAGATCTACCTCTCGTGCGGCAAATGGGAGGAGACGAGGAGGCAGGTCCTTGCCGAGAACGCCCTGCAGGCCCGCAGCCCGGCCAGCGGCGTCCGCATGGAGCGCGAGATCCGCCAGCGGCTCGAAACGTTGACGCCTGCACAGATCGAGGTTCTGGCAAAGGCCCCGGCGGACGGTCGCAGCGCCATAGCCTGGCTCTCGGTGCTCAAGCGGGAGCGCTTCATCTTCGAGTTCGCCTCGGGCATCCTGCGAGAGAAGCTCGACGCCTTGGACCCCGTCCTGCGCCCCTCGGACTACGAGCGGTTCCTCGTCCAGGTGGGTCCGGGGCATCCCGAATTGGAGCGTCTGACCCCGGCAACCAAGGCCAAGATCCGACAGGTGACCATCCGCATGCTACGCGAGGTGGGCATCCTGGACGACGATGCCAAGGACCTCACAGTGCACCGCCCGCTGATACCACCCGACGTGCTGGCCGCGGTGCTCCAGGACAACCCCAAGTGGCTGGCTGGCTTCCTGGTACCGGACCGCGAGATCGCGACCATGGAGGGCTGAAGCCGATGGCCGACACCGCCGAGCATCTCTTCGGCATCTTCAGCCACCCGGATTTCCGGTCTATGAAGGGCCTTGCCAACGAGGTCCCCATATTCATCCATGCCTACGAGCCTCAAGAAGAGGACGCCACCTGTCGGATGGTGGAGAGCCTGGCATCGCGGCTTCGCTCGAAGGGCATCTCGGTGGCGGTCATCAACATCTTCGACCTCATCCTCGACCAGTTGGAGGAGGAGGGCAGGCTGGAGCAGATCATCGAGCGGGAACCCACGATGGATAAGCAGAGACTGCTGCAGCTGCTAGGCAACCTCTCCGATCCGAAGACCCGCCTTATCCCGCGACTCCTGCGGCAGATGGACGAGGCGGAGGCGGAACTGACCTTCCTGACGGGTGTGGGCCGGGTGTTCCCCTTCCTGCGCACGCACACTGTACTCGAATCGCTGCAACCGGCCATGATGCGTCATCCGGTGGTCATGTTCTTCCCCGGCCACTACATCCAAGAGGAGGGCACCGGCTCCCAGCTGCGGCTGTTCGGTTCGCTCCCGAGTCCGCCCCTCTACCGCCCCTACTATCGGGCCTTCAACCTCGCCCACTACCGATTGTGAGAGCCATGAGGATCCACGAACTCTTCGCGAAGCCCATCGACCGCCCCATCGAGGGAGTTATCAAGGCGGACGATCAGCGGAATCTGCTCACCGAGGTAGAGGAGTACGTCGTCACGCGGGAGGTGGCAAAGGGTCTGACCGATTTCGCCACCCGCTATCTCGAGGAAACGAACGCCAACGGCGTATGGATCTCGGGCTTCTTCGGATCGGGGAAGTCGCACCTCCTGAAGATCCTCTCGCTCGTGCTTGATGACGAGATGCTGGTTGACGACACGCACGCCGCCGACCTCCTTCTGCCGAAGATAGACGACGAACTCCTGCGCGGAGACCTGCAGCGCTGCATCAAGATCCCTGCCAGGAGCGTGCTCTTCAATATCGACCAGAAGGCGGACGCCATCGGGGGCAGCGTCGATTCGCCGGTGCTGCACGTATTCGTCAAGGTGCTCAACGAACTCCAGGGCTACTACGGGCGGCAGGGGCACATCGCCCAGTTCGAGCACGACCTCGAATCCCGAGGGCAACTCGCTCCCTTCAAGGTGGCCTACCAAAAAGCCACCTGCAGAACCTGGGAGTCGGACCTGCCTGTCATCGACACCTTGGAGAATGAGACCTTCGCCAGGGTTTACGCGGACTTCTGCGGGGCTTCCTACGACGAGGGTCTCAAGATCCTCGATCGCCAACGCGAGAACTACCGTGTTTCGCCGGAGGATTTCGCTCGGCGGGTGAAACAGTATCTGGACTCCCAGGGCCCCGACTTCCGCCTCAACTTCTTCGCGGACGAGGTGGGGCAGTTCATCGGTCAGGACTCCAAGCTCATGCTGAACCTGCAGACCATCACGGAGTCGCTGGCCACCATCTGCCAAGGACGAGCCTGGGTGTTTGTGACCTCCCAGGGAGAACTTAAGAACGTACTCGGCGACCTGCGCAGAGACGAAGGCGACGACTTCACCAAGATCCAGGGTCGGTTCAAGAGCCGCGTGACGCTGACGAGCGCCGACGTGCGCGAGGTGATCCAGCGCCGCCTGCTCCGGAAGCGCGAGCCGGAGCCCGAGGTGCTCACCTCCATCTATGACGCCGAGAAGGAGAACCTGCAGACCCTCTACCGCTTCGGCGAAGGCTCGGTGGCCTTCAAGTCCTGGCGGGGCAGCGATGAGTTCTGCGCCTTCTATCCCTTCAGCATGTACCAGTTCGACCTCTTTCAGCGGGCCATCGAGCAGCTCTCGCGGCACGACGCGTTCACCGGGAAGCACACGGCGGTGGGCGAGCGCTCGATGCTGGCGGTCTTTCAGGAAGTGGCCAAGAAGGTGCGCGACGAGGACGTGGGGCATCTCGCGACCTTCGATTTCATGTTCGACGGAATCGCAGCTTCCATGCGCGGTGACTTGCAGACGTCCGTGCGGCAGGCCGAGCGGCAGCTCGATGACCCGATTGCGGTGCGCATTGTCAAGGCCCTATTCCTGCTCAAGTGGGTGCGCGAGTTCAAGCCCACTCCTCGGAACGTCGCCATCCTGCTGATCGATCGACCGAACATCGACATACAGCAGCACGAAAAGGACGTGCGCGAGGCGCTCAACCTCCTCGAGGCGCAGTCCTACCTGCAGCGGAACGGCGAGCAGTACGAGTTCCTCACCGACACCGAGAAAGACATCGAAGTCGAGATCAAGAACACCGACATCGAGGAGTCGCAGGTGGCCAAGCTGCTCTCCGAGGTCGTGTTCTCGGACATCCTCCGGGACCCCAAGATCCGCTACGAGGGCAACGGCCAGGACTACGTCTACGCCAGGCGGCTGGACGGCCAGCTGATCGGTCGCGAAGCCGACATCGCCGTGAACGTCATCACCACGGAGCACGAGAGCCACGACGATCTCTACATCCTGGCTGCGCAGAACACGGGCAAGGCCGAGCTCTTGGTCGTGCTGCCGGAGGATCTGCGGGTGGTGAGCGACGCCCGTCTCTACCTGAAGACGCACAAGTACATCCAGCAGAATACGGGGTTGGGGGTCGACGAGACCCGCCGCTCGATCCTTACCCAGCGCGGCCAACAGAACAGCCTCCGGCGGAACCAGCTACAGACCCTCTGTGCGGAACTGCTGGGCAAGGCCCCCTTGTTCTTGAACGGGTCGAGACTCTCCGACATCGGGGAGGGGGACCCCAAGACCCGCATCGCCCGCGCGTGCCAGTCGCTCATCTCCTTTGCCTACCCCAGTCTGCGCATGCTGAAAGGCACCTACAACGAAGAGCTGCTCTCGAGGATCCTGCTCCAACCGGACGACCTGCTCGAAGGCGGAGGCCAAGCTCTTTCCGAGGCAGAGCAGGAGGTCCTCCAGTACGTCATGCGCAACCAAGACAGCGGTGAGCGCACCAGCCTGGAAGAGATCGTGCGCACGTTCGGCCGGCGCCCCTATGGCTGGCCTCCGATGGGCGTCGTGTGCAACGTGGCCCGGCTGTTTCGGTTGGGGAAGGTCGAGTTGCGTGAAGCCGATCTGCTCGACGCCCGTGCCGCCCTCGTTGCGCTCAAGAATTCTCGGTCTCACGGCGGCATCCGGGTGCGCTTGCAGGAGCAGTTCGACACCGAGAAGGTGAACGCTCTCAAGCGCTTCCACTTCGAATTCTTCGACCGCGTGAACGACGGTACCGACCCGAGGTCGGTGGGCCAACTGACCTCCGAGGCCCTGGCCGGAGAGGTCCGCGATCTGCAGGTTCTCCTCGACCAGGTAGGCAACTACCCCTTCCTCGAGTGTCTCCGCGAGCACCATGAGCGCGTGGGTGAGTTGGCCGACAAGGACTACTCCTACCTTCTCAACCACCTACCCGACTTCTCGGATGAGTTGTTGACTTCCAAGGAGGAGCTGTCGGCGCCGATCAAGGCCTTCATGCACGGCCCACAGAGGGGCGCCTACGATCAGGTCCTCGCTTTCCTCCGGGAGGAACAAGCCAACTTCGGCGAACTTCCGGCAGAGGAGCTTGCTCCGGCTCTTGCGCTTGAGTACTCGGAGACGCCCTTTCGCGGATCCGTGCTGCCGGAGGCGAAGGTCGCCGTAGCAGATCTCCGTCGACTTATCGACACCAAGTTGGCGGGGGAGAGGCTTGCGTCCGGCGAATTGCTCGACAACCGCGAGACCAGCCTACGGACCCTTGAGGAGTTCGCCGCACTCGGCACAGGGGAGCGCGATCAGGTCCTACAGCACTCTGCCTCGGTGCGGAGATCGATCGAATCCGAACGGTACGTGAGCTCGATCCGCGACAGGGTGAGCCGCTACAAGGAGCAGGGCTATCCGAGCCAGCTTGCCCTCCTCGGCCGTCTCGCTGCCGCTGCCCGAGCACCTGCCTCTCCAACAGACAGTGAAGCAAAGCCCCCGGTTGCCACGCCTCGATACGTTGCTGCCTCCAGCATCCACCCCGACTGCGACTTGGCCTACATCACTTCAGAAGCCGACCTTGACCGATGGTTGGCGGCCCTACGCGCCGCGGCTGTGACCGAACTGGAGAAAGGCAACCGGATCAGTCTATGAGCCCCGTATCCACCTCCACCCTCAAGTCCTTCGCCCCCCGTCTGCGCCGCGAGCTCCAAGAAGCCGTCGAGCGCAAGCTCGGCTACGTCCTCACCGGGGACAGCGCCGACCTACGGGCAAACAAGGACCAGGTGGAGCGCTTGCGCGAGCAGGCCGAGTCCGACCGTGCCGACCTCGTCGAGCGGGTGGCCTACACGTGGTTCAACCGCCTGGCCGCCCTGCGCTTCTTGGACGCCCGTGGTTGGCACCCCTTCCAGGCCCGGGTGCTCACCCCTGCTACGCCGGGGGAGACCCAGCCTGAGCTCTTGAAGGTGGTCCGCACCGGCACCCTGCCCCAAGAGCTTCGGCCTTTCACCGACCCCACCCGTCTCCAAGACCTCCTCGACGGCCGCCTGCCCTCATCTGATCCCCAAGGTGAGGTCTACCGCCACCTGGTCCTCTCCACCTGCCGCTTCTACCACGACCTCATGCCCTTCTTGTTTGAGGCCCTCGACGACGAGACCGAGCTGCTGCTGCCCGACGACCTCCTCTCCGAACACTCGGTGGCCCAGGGCTTCCGCACCGAGATATCGGAGGAGGACTGTCAGGACGTGGAGGTCCTCGGCTGGCTCTACCAGTTCTACATCTCGGAGCGCAAAGACGAGGTAATGGCCCGCAAGACGGCCGTGCCGAGCCGGGACATCCCGGCCGTCACCCAGCTTTTCACCCCGCACTGGATAGTGCGCTACCTGGTGGAGAACTCTCTCGGGCGCCTCTGGCTGCGGAGCCGCCCGCGCTCGAATCTGAAGGCGCACATGCCCTACTACGTGGAGGACCCTGAGGGCCAGCCCCCAGATAGCCTCACTGTCTCCCGCCCGGAGGACATCCGCCTCCTCGACCCGGCCTGCGGCTCCGGGCACATGCTCACCTATGCCTTCGATCTCCTCACCCGCATCTACGAGGAGGAGGGCTACGCCCCGAGCGAGATTCCCGAGAAGATCCTCACTCACAACCTCTATGGATTGGAGATCTGCCCCCGGGCTACGCAACTAGCCCAGTTCGCTCTGGTCTGCAAAGCCCGGGAGCAGTCTCGGTCTGCGTTCCGCAGCCTCATTCAACCCCAGGTCATTTGCCTGCAGGACGTGGTCATAAATCCGGAGGAGATAGGGGCCTACCTCCGCCTTCCCAGAGCCAGGGACCTGTTCGACGAAGACGCGCTCCGTCAGGTCCACCAGTTCCGGGAGAACACCTCCACGTTCGGCTCCCTCATCCAGCCCATCCTGAGCGAAGGCGAGATCCTCGCCCTCAAGAAGAACCTCGAAGCACTCGACCCCAGCGGGGACCTCCTCCTCCAGGAGACCCACCGCAAGATCTTCCTCGCCCTCGACCAGGCGGAGATGCTCACCCAGCGTTACCACGTGGTGGTGACCAATCCGCCGTATATGGG